>Ga0315291_10002076_pt1 | contig 26456 bp, 21 predicted proteins | sample YL17G12_20_MG_FD_203070 | JGI IMG/M metagenome (GOLD analysis project Ga0315291, IMG submission 203070) | Sediment microbial communities from Yellowstone Lake, YNP, Wyoming, USA - YL17G12_20 | ecosystem: Environmental > Aquatic > Freshwater > Lake > Sediment | place: USA: Wyoming | collected...
CCGAAAAACCTCTTAAGATAGAACAGGCCATAGACCGGAGAAGATTTCACCGCCCTCCTAAACCTGCAGAGAATCATCCCTGGAGAAGATCTTTAAATTGGAATCCCGTTGCAAAAAAGGAAGACATATGTATATTAACCAAATAGGTCATTTCTATTTTGGCAAAAATAGGACATTTCTAAATTGGCTTGACATTCTTCTTTTATACTCTTGACTTTTTGAAATCAAAAGATAAATTAACCCAATCTGCCTCAGGCGGATTGGTCAAAGTGTTGTGTCGGGCTTTATGCCCGACAGATAAGAATTTAAGGTTTGGCAAATTTAAAAAAGAAATTTGAGCATAATAAATCCAATCCTTTTCATTTTAGTCCTGGTCTGTTGTTTTAGCTGTATTCTTTCTCTCTATAGTGTCTTTAAAGTTGTAAATCGCCCTGGTAAAATGGCTTCCCTGAGCAAATCTACCTCTTCAGTGAAAGATATTGAAATAAAAGAGGAAAATGAGGCGGGGATATATCTTCCCCCGGTCTCCATTTTAAAACCACTACAGGGAACTGATCCTGGATTAAAAACAAACCTTTCCTCCTTCTGTCAACTGGACTATCCGGTTTATGAGCTGGTTTTCTGTCTGGAAAAAGAAGAAGACCCGGCTTTAGATATCGTAAGAGAGCTTCAGAAAGAATATCCCCAAATCTCCATAAAGACTGCCATAGATAAGAATCGCTATGGTTATAATCCAAAAGTCAATAATCTCATCCGCGGGCTAAGTAAAGCTTCTTATGATTTAATCCTGATAAGCGATGCGGATGTCTGCCCGGATAAAAATTATCTCAAGGATACTGCCATTTTCTTTCAGGATCCATCAGTCGGAATGGTTACCAATCTCATCCGTGGAAAAGGAAAAGGCGCCTTAGGAGCTATCATGGAAAACTTAAACTTGAACTTCTTTGTCTTAGGTGGAACTTGTTTTCTTAATCATTACTTCGGATATACCTGTGTAACCGGAAAATCTGTCCTTTTGAGAAAAGAGGATTTAGAGAATATCGGGGGATTCTCCAGCGTAAAAAACTTTCTGGCAGAAGATCAGATCCTGGAAAAGAAATTAATCCGTCTCGGGAGAAAAGTGGCTCTCTCCAATCACCTGATTACCAGCAATAATTATAAGAGACCTTTAGCAAAGTTTTTCACCCGTAATCTCCGCTGGTCCCAGATGCGCATGCAGTTAGGTGGTATAGGTTACCTTTCGGAGTTGTTGGGGAATCCTATCCTTTTTGCCATAGCCCTATTCATACTCTCTTCATTTTCTACTTTCTCCTTTTTAGCTTTAGTAAGCTCAGGTTTTTTCAAGATAATTCTGGAGTTAATACAGGGAAAACTAATTCAAGCTGAGGCAGGTTTCCTGCCTTATCTTTTAATCCCTTTGAAAGACCTGTTGATAGGCTTACTCTGGTTTTTTCCATTTTTTAAAACCTCTATCGAATGGCGAGGTAGCAAATTCAAGCTCAAAAGATATACCGAATTAGAGCCGCTTTGATCTTCGTGCTAACCTGTTTTAGCAGGTATGAAAATCATAATTAAGTATTTTTTAATTTTATATACAAGTTTTTCTCATAACTTCATTTTTTGATTGACAATCAAGCATTCTCTTAATAGCTTTAAAAAAATTTAAAGGAGGAGAAGTTTATGAAAGCTTTGGTCTTCGGAGGTACCGGAAAGGTCGGGGCTGCAGTAGCATTGGATTTAGCCAAAGATAGAGATATCAAAGAGGTAGGGATCGTAGGCAGGCATAAGGATGCCTTGCAGAAAACAAAAAAGTGGATTGGCAGCGATAAGGTAAAACCGCATATCCTCGACATCGCAGACCAGAAGGAAACTAAGAAATTAATGAAACAATACGATGTGGGTGTGATTGCACTACCGGATAGGAGGACAAGTTATAAAGTTGTTAAAGCCGCGGTAGAGTCTGGCTTGGACGTCGTTGATATGTTAGAGGAGTATCACCGCAGACCAGACGCTTATGAGACTGAGGGGCTGGAAGTTCCTAAAGGGATGACGCTGGATGAATACGGAGATTGGCTTCATAATAAAGCCATTGAGAATGGAGTTACTTTCGTTGACGGGATGGGTTTTGCTCCCGGTCTAAGTAACGTAACCGTCGGAGAAGGAATCAGGAAACTGGATACCACTGAGATTGCCATCGCCAGGGTTGGAGGAATTCCCTGCAAGGAGGTTGCCCAAAAAAAACCCTTACGTTATATGATCACCTGGGCATTTGACCATGTGTTGAGAGAATATATGATCAAGGTGAAGGTGATTAAAAATGGTAAAGCGGTGGAGGTAGACGCAACCAGCGATCTGGAAAGCTTCAGATTTAAGCAATTTGGTAAAGATGAAGAGCTACAGTGCGCTATCACCCCCGGTATGCCGAGTTTTCTTTATACCCGACCGCAGTTAAAAGAATTTGCCGAGAAAACTGTCCGCTGGCCCGGGCACTGGCAGGGAGTACTGACCTTGAAGGAGTGTGGACTGCTTGATATTACGCCAGTGAAATTCAAAGGTGTAAAAATTATGCCACGAGAGTTCTTATTATCTCTTATAACCCCCAGACTCCAGCAGCGTGAAGGTGATACCGATGTATGTGTTATGTATAACAACCTGATTGGAATAAAAGACGGCAGGAAAATGAAAATCGAATACTTTATGTGGGATGAAGCAGATAAAAAGAATGGTATCTCCTCTATGGCAAGAGTTACCGGCTTCCCCTGCGCCATAACCGCAAAACTTCTACTGGAAAAGAAGATTAAAGAAAAAGGGATAGTTCCACCTGAGGATTGCATAAAAGGAGAGCTTTACCCGGAATTTATGCAGGAGTTAAAGAAAAGAAACATAAACATACTCGAGGTCATAACAGCTTTATAAAATAACTGGAGTATAAACTTTTCAGGCTTATAAAATTAAATAGTAGGGACAGGGCTCGTCCCTGTCCAAACCCTAATGCGGACAACCACACGGTTCGACAGGCTCACCGTCCTGAGCAAAGCCGAAGGAAGGGCTGTCCCTACATTACCTAATATTTAGGTGGCAGTCGGGTCCCCTGACCCAACGACAAACTTGGAACTTGCCAGGTCAGGGGACCTGGCAAGCACTGTAATTGATTTCTGTTAGATTAGAGTATAAACCTTCAGGTTTAATGGTAAAGCTAAAGCTTTACATTCCAGAAGTATCTTATAAACACTTTCAAGGAAGAATATAAAATGAGCCTTAAAACCTATTTTCTCGAAACCCGTCCTCAGTTTCTTATACTTTCCCTTGTCCTGATAATCTTAGCCTCTTCTATGGCCTGGTATGATGGAATTTTTAACTTGAAATATACCCTTTTAACTTTCCTGGGACTTCTTCTTTTGCATATTTCCGTTAACACCCTGAACGACTATTTCGACTACAAAAGCGGAATCGATTTAAAGGTCAATCGAACGCCTTTCAGTGGTGGTAGTGGCTTACTTCCCTCTGGCAAAATCAGTGCAAAGCAGACCTTCTGGCTGGGGATGACTTCATTTATCCTGGCAGTACCCATAGGAGTTTACTTTGTTTTGAACAAGGGATTTTATCTTCTCCCCATTTTCATCCTCGGTGTTATTTTAGTTCTCTTTTATACCAGCCATTTAGCTAAACTCGGGTTAGGAGTATCTGAGATCTCCGCGGGTTTAGGCTTGGGCACCTTACCGGTCTTAGGGGCATATCTGATCCTGAACAAAGGTTTTTCATTCCCTGTCCTTTTTGCCTGCATCCCTTCTGGAATTTTAGTATGCAATCTTCTGTACCTGAACGAATTTCCAGACGTGGAAGCAGATAAAATAGGTAAAAGAAAAACCCTGCCTATCATCTTGGGCAAAGATAGAGCCGCCATATTATATTCCGCCTTAACCCTGCTGGTCTATGTCTGGATTATTCTGGGAGTGATATTAAAATTTATGCCACCTTTTACTTTGATTGCCTTGCTCACCTTACCCTTTGCTATCAAAGCCATTGGTGGCTCGCTTGCCCATAAAGACCTCAGCAAGTTGGTTCCGGCACAGGGTGCCAATGTAATGGTGGTATTGCTTACCCAGCTTCTTTTAGGGATTGGCTATGTTTTATCAAGAATCGTGTAGTTCTTTGGAGTATAAACCTTAAGGTTTATTTTTTGACTATTTAGTAAAACTAAAGCTTTACACTCCAGAAATTCTCTGGTAGCGCTACGGGGAGTCGAACCCTGGTTTGTGCGAATGCATCTTGAGAATGGCTGAGAACCACCCGAACGAATCAGGTGTATCTTCTTTACTCTCTTTTTGTCTATTTATACTTTGTTTGGTCACAAAATGGACACAAAATAAAACGATAACTGGGTGCAGTTATTTTCATTTTGACACTGCTAACTCGAGGATTCCCAAAACATCAGCAGGGTTTGTTGATACTGCCCATTGCCATCTTCCAAAATTGCCGTGGCTATTGACTGCATTTACCCATTCATTCAAGAACTCTCGTTTGGTTTTGTCCTCCTGAGTATCTTGCCCTTTTGTTTCAAGAACAAGATAACCCCCATTTCTCAGTCGGATTATGAAATCCGGTCGATATTTTTTGATTATGCCTTTGAAAATATATATTATCTCAAATCCGAGATGGTCGTTTTTAACCCAGGCGTCAACGTTTGGATTTCGGTCGAATTCAAAGGACTCGCTGGCTTCCCACGTGCTATCATAAACACAGAAGTTTATGTGGGAACGCTTAGTCGGTTCACATGGTTTTCCTGTCCACCAGGTCTGTATATCCCAGGTCGAACGGATGGGTCTCTCGGTATCAAATATAGGCACGACCGATTCTGCATTTTCAAAATGAATTGCTTCCCAGATATGCTGCACTACTTTGTTCATATTTAGAGTAATCAAAAGACGGCGTTTCAGGTCATCCTGATAAAAAAGAGGTGGATTGATGAGGATTTTATCCGAATAGATGAATTCACTCACCATTTTGATTAACTCAGCCAAGAGGACCTCTTTATTTCCTTTCCAATTGGGTTTCATCTTATCATATTCCTCTGCTGCCACCTCGAAGATAATCTTTTGAGTTCTATATTTTTTACCTAATTCCTGAAGATTTATCTCTGAGATTTTCGTGAGGTCGGGTTTACCATCAACTATAGGAGCGAGTTCTACTATGGTGGCTGTATCGTAGGCATTCAACTCCAGGGGCTTTACTTTGGTTATGTCAAGTTTTAGTTCCGGTCGGTAGGTATGTTCAATCCGAATGACATTGGGCCATTTAATCTCGAACTGCTGTTTTTCGATAACCGGCTCTATTCTTGTCTTTGGAGATGGTGGCGGAGGTGGAGGGCCATCATACTCTTCGTGAGGCAGGAAAGTAAAGGGAACCCCGAAAATGTTAACATATTCAGGCTCGAATAATCCAGAAACCGGATTGACTTCATAAGATGTTCTCCTAAGCCCTCTTCCTACGACTTGTTCACACAGCAGTTGGCTTGAGAATGCCCGAAGTCCCATAATCTGGGTAACGGTTTTTGCATCCCATCCCTCGGAAAGCATTCCTACTGAGATGACCTTTTGAATCTGCTCCCCAACTTTTCCCAATTTACCAACAGTGTCAACTTTCTCTCGGAGCAGTGAAGCCAGCTTCTTTTTGGATAGAGCACGCACTGGTTCTTCCTCTTTTTCTGACTCGCCAGCGATTTCATTAATAGGTAGTTCCTCTTCCAGAGACTCAGCCATCTCTAATACTTTTGAGTCGATGTGAAGTATCTTTTCTGGTATGCAGAGTTCATCAACCCAGATTTTCTTGTGGTCAAAAGCATACTTGACTCGGGCAGCTGTTTCGACTCTATTAGCCACAGTAATCATAACTGGCGGGGTTTTCAAATCAGCTTCTTTCCATCTTTTAGATGTCTCCAGCCAATCCTGACCCAGGAAATAATAACCTTTTATAATCAAATCAGGTAGTGGGTCATATTCCTCCGCTTTCCGGTTAATGTCGTCCTTGACTTCTGGGTCATTGTAGATATGATAGAAGCGTGATTTATAGTCTTTGGTTAAGCTGCCATCATCCCGAATTACAACTCTGGGCGTTTTTACGAGTCCTGATTCTATGGCGTCATTAAGCCCAAAATCACTGATTATCCAGCCAAACAGTGCTTCTTCTGTTGTTTTCTTACCGGAGGGAGCAAAAGGGGTTGCAGAGAAATCATAACAAGAAAGAATTCCGCGGGTTTGATGGATTCGTTCTAACCCACTTACCCAGATGGTTGCCTCCTCAATATCCTCTTTTTTTACACCTTTGATTTTAGATTCCGCTGGCACTCGCCAAGCGTGATGTGCCTCATCATTTATTATCAGAATATTTTGGCCACTGGAAAGCTCTCCCAATACCTCGCGCACATACGCCTCATCACTTTTCACTCCGCGTTTATCCACACCTTTCTTTTTGGCCATTTGCTCCTCTGTTTCCCAATTCAAAGCATGCCAGTTGCGGATAAGAATTTTGCCCTGACGCAGCTTTTCCCAAAGTCCACCAGGTATTAGGCTAAACTCCTCGTAATAATTACCAATAGCTGATGGATATAATACCTCAAGCCGTTTCTTCACGGTGAGTCCAGGGGCAACGATAAAAACATATTTCGAGAAGCGCGCATCTTGCGGATAAGTTACTTTATTCAACACCTGCCAGGCAATGAGCATCGCCATAACAATAGTCTTGCCTGAGCCAGTCGCCATCTTGGAGCATAAGCGCTTGAATGGTCCTCCATCTGAAGGAATATCAATCCCGACCTTTTCGGATGCTGGTGCTTCAGCCAGCCAGATGATAGTTTCAATAGCTTCTAATTGACAGAAAAACAAACGGCGGTGTTCCCGTTCCTCAGGATTGAACCAATATTCTATAAGTCGTCTGGTAATTCCAGTAACACCAGGATAGCCAGCTTCCCGCCAAGCTTTCACCCGGGGACGAATCTTATTGACCAAAGGTATCTGTATGAAAGTTCCAGGGTCATCGAATGCTTTGGAACTTTCAGAGGCAACAATGTAACCCGCTGGACGCCTTCCTTCTGTTTTCGTAAAGGTGCGGGTTTCCCGGTCATAGCTCCAGTAATACTTTGGCTCTTCGTATGGAGAGTTAATTATAAGTTGGTCGATTTTGTCCATAATATGTTCTGTTTTGACCCCTCCTTTATCCTCCCCTTAGTAAGGGGAGGACATAGAAGGGATTTTACCGCTCCTTTGGCGATTGTTTGTTAATATGGTGAGGTGGTTTTAACGCGTTAATTGTCCCAACTATCGTTTGTAACACACCACTTAGATTTCTGTAAATGTTTGTATTGGTAAACCTCAAAAATCTTATTCCCAGTTGTTCAATGGATTCCTGTCGGTTGTGATCGTACTCCTCTGCTCCTTCTTTGAAATGACTTGTTCCGTCGATTTCAATCGCCAATTTCAATTCGGGACAGTAAAAATCAAGAACGTAAGAACCAACACTGAACTGCCTGCGAAACTTATACCCTAACACTTGTTTTCTTTGAAGTCTTGACCAAATGATGATTTCTGCTTTGGTTAGATTATTTCTCAGCAGTCTCCGTTTTTCTTTTTCGGATGTTCGGTTGTATATTTTTGTCATGGTTTTTCTCTATTAACCCTTCCTTTATCCTCCCCTTGGTAAGGGGAGGAGAGCCTTTCTGTCCCCCTTGACAAGGGGGACGTCCGTAGGACAGGGGGTTAATCAATCGCAATAATCTTTAAGCTTTCAATTCCGCGGTCGTCCACAATTTTTACTGCTATTCTCTTATTATCTCCTGATTCAAAAGGCAGGGAAACAGTTCCTCGGTAGGCTTCGATTAGTTCTTCGTCTATCTCTGCTTTCAAATTCTTTGCCAGTCTTGCCCAACCTTCATTCTCTGCAGCCAGAGGGAAGAAAACCTGTTTAGGGAAAAGGCTCCTGCCATCATAATCAGTATCTAACATCCACAAGGCAATCTTTTCAGTTCCTCCGGATTCAATAGTTCCTGTCCTGGTGTTGTAATAATCAAACCCAAGCACTTCCACTTGATATTTCCCTTTGTCCTTTCCTTCTTTAATCTTTTTGAGTTTGACATCTGGCTGACCAATTAGCCAGAAGCTCTCATTGCTTGATCTTTTCTTCTTTAAATCCTCAGTCAGAAGGTCAACATTCATCTGGGCTTTAAGCAAAGTAACCCCCGGCCAGTCTGTTTCGTCAATATTTTTAGCTGCTTCCGGGTCGAACTGAAATGAGGCAAAGACTACTATCTTCGGTTGGGGAACGAGGTGCCGTGATTCTTGGACTGCAGACTCTACCTGCTTGCTGTTCATTGGTGCATGTTCTGGCCCGAATGAGATCACCACTCTTTGTGGTTTGGCTTCTTTTGTTTCCGCATTAACATGAAGCCATCTTGTGGGGAGAGGCTCCACCCTGGAGAATTCTATTTTCTGGCCTCCTCGACCTCGAATGCCTGTTTTGAAAAGCTCATCCCTCCATTCTGCTTGACGCAAAGTCTCTCCAGAACGAGCTACTGAATCATCCGCAGGTTGTGGTTGCTCCTCTTTAATTTCAGAAAGTGGCTTGACCGTAGGAGCAGGCACCGCCTCCATAGTGAAGGGACCACTCACCCTTGCCCTGGAATTATCCACAAACGGCTGGTCGTATAAAGTTTCATGAGTAGGAGGTTCATTGTTTGCAATTGATTTGAGAGTGATATGCAGAACGGTCTTATATCTGAAACCACTTCCCACCCCTTCCTCTGGATGAGCTAATTCATAATAGTCAAAATCAGCCGTCATTAATCTTTGTTTTGCAATCGTGACGGCCACACGTGAGGTATCGCATGTAATCCATCGTCTGCCCCATTGTTCGGCTACGTAAGCAGTAGTGCCTGAACCACAAGTGGGATCAAAGACAAGGTCTCCAGGATCAGTGGCCATTAGGACACACCGCTCAATAACTTTAGTGGCTGTTTGTACTACGTAAGTCTTGTCCATTTCCCCTCGTGTATCATCCCAAAGATTTGTCAATTCTGTTACTGGGTAATCGTCGAAATACATTACGTGGTAAATCGAGTCACCAACTTTAATCAGGCGTTTTGACTTTATCAATCCCTGCATACCAGATAAGTTGGTACGCCAACTTGAACCTATCCTAGGGGTAAACTTTTGTCCATCGTACTCGAAGGAATAAACACAGCTAGGTGTCAGTCCAGCAGCCGTGAGTTTAGTAGGTGCAAAAAGCTTCCAATTTTTAGGTAAATTGTATATGTTTTGAAATTCATCTTTACTTAACCTACGACGTTCACCAGCAGGCAATTCCACCCATGAATAGCCACTAACGCCACCAGTCCCAAGTTTTTTCTCCAGAAGAAGTCGTCGAAATTTATAGCCATTTTTGTCACGAGCATACCAGAGCAAATAATCTGAAATAGCTCCCAATCCGCTCGTTCCCAGTGGATTAGTCTTCTTGACAGTAATTAAACTGACAAAATTTTTACCTTCGAACACCTCATCGATTAATTCCCTTACGTGATGCACATTCTCATCGCTTATTTGCACAAATACACTTCCGCTCTCCGTAAGCAGTTCTCTTGCCAAAAGCAGCCTATCCCTCAAATAAGCCAAATAAGAGTGAATTCCCAACTCCCAGGTGTCTCTAAACGCTTTAATCATCTCTGGCTCCTGAGTCAAATCCTCATCCTTACCATCTTTCACATCCCTTTTATTCACAAACGGCTGAAAATTAGAGCCATATTTTATTCCATATGGAGGGTCAATGTAAATCATCTGAACTTGTCCTGCCATTCCTTCTTTTTCCAAAAGTGAGTTCATCACCAAGAGGGAATCTCCTGCAATCAGGCGGTTGGACCAGTTATGTTTGTGCTTGTAAAATTCTATGGCATCACGCAGAGGAGGGTTTTCCTCTGCAGAGCTGAATAGTGAAATCTGAGCAGCAGATTCGCCGTTTCGCTTTCGCACTGCTTCGATAATGGTGCGAGGGTCAATCCGCTCATGAACGTGCAGTGAGACTGTGGGAACTTCAAAGGAAATATGCTCAGCTTTGCCCGCCCAAACCAACTGAGGATCAAGGTGCGGGTCGTAAGCATAAGTCTTTTTTCCAGTCTCTTTATCAGTCTCTGGCGTTACCAGACCAACTGGTGGATTATTAACCCGCTTTTTCCCTTTATGCTGGTATTGATCTATTGGCTTTTTAGTAGATTTTGCTTTCTTTTTATTAGCCACCTTCAAGTCCTCCTAATATCTATGAATTACTAAAATATCAAGTTAAAATGATAATATGCTTCCTTTAATATAATTAGCATTATATTTATAATATGTCAAGTTTAAATTATTATCTTTGTTAACTAATTTGGAAGGGATAATCTTTAAACACTTAGATTCAAATCAAAATTAGGCAAAGAATCAAATAATAAAAGTAAAAAAACCCGTCAATTTCCTGACAGGCTTTTAATTTTCTGGTAGCGCTACGGGGAGTCGAACCCCGGTTTGATGGCTGAGAACCACCCGTCCTGGGCCACTAGACGATAGCGCCACATCTTTCACTAATCACTCAATCACCAATCACTAAAAAAGCTGGGGGACAGGGATTCGAACCCCGGTTTTGTGGTCCAGAGCCACACGTCCTGCCTCTGGACGATCCCCCAGTGAATTAATATACGCTCCCTGCCGATATTATATATGGCTATAAAGAGCTCTTTAAAAATAAAACCTGAAACTTTTTTGTCAAGCACAATCTGTGAGGTATTATGGAGGACTTAAAAAATATCCTGGTAGTAGATAATCACCAGAACATCCTGGAGCTTATCAGCAATCTTCTGCAGATGTTTAAATATCAGACCTTTTGTGCTCTGGATACCCAGACCGCGCTGAGTCTTTTAGAAGAGAACAAGGTCGATTGTATAATCACTGACGTGGAGATGCCCAAACCCGGCGGGTTTGACTTACTGAATGAGGTCAAGAGTAAATATCCACAGCTCCCGGTTATAATGATCTCCTCCTATGCCAATCCCAAGATGGAAAAGCAGGCAGAGGAAAGCGGAGCTTCTGGCTTTACTGCTAAGCCTTTCAAGATAGAAACCCTGCAGAAGATGATAGAGAAAGCTTTAGAAAAAACGGAAAAGGCTAAGGTCTGTTAAAATATTCTTTTATTAAGAAGCAGGGAGATACTGCAATAAATCCCTGTAAAACTTCTATCCTCGAGAGCTACAGGGGCAGGTTTCAAACCTGCCCCTGTCTTTATAATTAATGACTGCTGAAAGAAACACAATTCTATAGGTAACGCACAATCATTAGATTTTCTTCTGGCGTAGAAAACTATAAAATGTTATATTGATTGCGTAAAAATGTGAAAAATTAGTTTCCAATACAACGAAACACGAAATAAAATAGGTATTACTCTAAAAACAAGAATCAAACAACAAAAAAAAGATAGAAATATGGATATGAACAAGACCGATTTTATCCGGGAGATTATCAATGACGACCTGAGGATCAGCAAATACGGCGGGCGAGTGCAAACCCGATTTCCTCCGGAACCAAATGGCTATCTGCACATTGGACATGCAAAATCTATCTGTCTCAATTTTGGAATTGCCTCCCAATATAACGGGTTATGCAATTTGAGATTCGATGATACTAACCCCAGCAAAGAGGAAGTCGAATATGTGGAATCGATCAAAGAAGACGTGAGATGGCTTGGGTTCGACTGGGAAGATAGAGAGTTCTATGCTTCAGATTACTTTGACAAACTATACGAGTATGCCCTGCAGTTAATCAAAAAAGACAAAGCTTATGTAGATGATTTGAGTGCAGACGAAATCCGGGAAACACGAGGTACTTTAACTGAACCCGGCAAGGAGAGTCTTTATCGTAATCGAACAGTTGAAGATAACCTGGACCTCTTTGAACGCATGCGAAAAGGTGAGTTCCCAGATGGTTCGAGAGTCCTTCGTGCCAAAATTGATATGTCCTCTGGTAACCTGAATATGCGCGACCCGGTTATGTACCGCATCCTGCATTCTACCCATCACCGGACCGGCGATAAGTGGTGCATCTATCCGATGTATGATTGGGCACATGGCCAGTCCGATTCCATCGAAGGAATCACTCATTCGATATGCACCCTCGAATTTGAGGACCATCGACCTCTGTATGACTGGTACATTGAGCAATTAAACATCCATCATCCCCAGCAGATAGAATTCGCACGACTGAACCTGAGCCATACCGTCTTAAGCAAAAGAAAGTTATTACAACTGGTGAATGAAGGGTATGTCAATGGATGGAACGATCCTCGCATGCCTACCATCTCCGGTTTTCGCAGAAGAGGTTATACACCCGAAGCGATCCGGGACTTCTGCGACCGAATCGGAGTGGCAAAGCGGGACAGCATCGTGGATATCGCTTTGCTCGAGCACTGCCTACGTGAAGATTTAAACAAGAGAGCTCCACGGGTTATGGCGGTTTTACGACCACTTAAGGTGATCATAGACAATTATCCGGAAGATAAGACCGAAGAGTTAGAGGCCATTAATAATCCAGAGGATGCCAGCATGGGAACTCGTAAACTTCCTTTTTCTCGCATGCTCTATATCGAAAGAGATGATTTTCGAGAGGTTCCACCAACAAACTACTTCCGTTTAGCACCCGGTCGTGAGGTTCGTCTGAAGCACGCCTATATTATCAAATGTGAGCGAGTGATTAAGGATGAAAAGTCCGGCGAGGTCATTGAACTGCACTGCAGTTATGATCCTGAGACCAAAAGCGGCGAACCCAAAGCCGACCGTAAAGTTAAAGCTACATTACACTGGGTATCCTCAGCCCACGCCCTTGAAGCTGAAGTCCGTTTATTTGACCACCTTTTCTTAATACCGGATCCAGACGAGGTGCCAGAAGGACAGGATTTCAAGGCAAATTTGAACCCGAAATCCATGGATGTTTTAACTTCCTGCAAACTCGAACCAGGGCTGAAAAATACAAAACCAGGAAACAAATATCAGTTCTTGAGATTGGGCTATTTCTGCGTTGACTCGGATTCTACCGAAAAGAAACTCGTCTTCAACCGGACAGTAACCTTACAGGATACCTGGGCAAAAATCGAGAAAGCGCAGAAAAGATAGCAGGGAGTAAGTAGCAGTTAGCAAACGGTAGGTAGCAGTAAGCTTTTAACCTGCATAAACACGGTGCTTCCACTGCATGTTATCATCAAGTGGAGGAATGGGCGGATGATGATATCCATCAAAGAACAGGAGATAATCTATGTATGAGCACAAGACAGAACCACTACTTCCTAAACATCTTTACATTCGCCGCCTAATTGGGCACATACTAATTGCGTTATTAGTGATTTTTGCATCACTATTAATTGGAATCGTCGGTTACCATTTCACCGAGGGACTCCCCTGGCTCGATTCTCTTTTGAATGCCTCGATGATCTTAGGCGGTATGGGACCGGTGAATGAGCTCCATACCAGCGGAGGTAAATTTTTTGCGTCCTTCTACTCCCTCTTTTCCGGGATTGTTTTCTTAGTAACCGTAGGAATCCTTATAGCCCCAGTTGTCCATCGTTTTCTACATCGCTTGCACCTGGAGGAAAAAGACTAATAGACATGAAAGCAGAAATGCAAAAAACATCTCAATGCTCTTCTTTAAGCCAGAGAGTAAAAGTAATCCTTAAGAAAATACCCAAGGGAAAAGTTGCCACCTACGGTCAGGTTGCGGCTTATGCCGGTCATCCCCGTGCTGCCCGTCAGGTGGTATGGATACTAAATTCATCCAGTCAAAAAGACAAATTGCCCTGGCACAGGGTGGTCAACCGTAAAGGACGGATATCTTTGAAACCAAATTATGGTTATGAAATTCAAAAGATGTTATTACAGAAAGAAGGTATAAAGTTCGACAAAAATGACACTATAGATTTTGACCTTTATCTCTGGACTCCACTCTAAAGGTAACTGCAGGTCCTACGGATCCATTTTCGGACTTTAACCTGCGTGGTCGCAACCTGTCCAAATGGATCCATTCTGGAAAGATTGCGGTTACTATGTAATACTTTATATGTGCCTGTCGGGTCCCCTGACCCGACAGATAATTTCGTCCTGAGTGTGAAGAAAAGCTGTCCGCCAGGTTGGGGAACCTGACGGCCTCAACTACAATATCTGTTTAATGAAAATTATTAGGTGTCAGGAGCACAATGTTCCTGATCTACTCATCCCCTTTAGTCCCCCTCTCTTTTTAAGAGAGGGGACAGGGGTGAGTTCAAAAACCTCTTTTGTATTAGAACTATGTCTACACAGCTAAAAACGGATAAAATGACCCAGCCATAGCATAAACCCTATCATCACCACGTGCAAAATCCACCAGCCAGTTCGTCCGCGAATAAAATATTTCAGCATTGGTTTATCTCCATAAAAAATGTCCCAGGGAAAACACCGCGGTAAGATAGATAAAATGTCTTATCCACCAGCTAAGGGTAAAGATCCGGCCTAATCCCGCGGGGTAAAAATGCGATAAAATCATCTGCCCGATGAAAAGCTTTGAGAAGAGAATCAGAATATCTGCCAAGGTGGTTTTGAATATTACGCTGGTAAACGTCAACGGCTCTGGCAATGCGTAAAGGCTGAAGGTAGCCATAGCAATTGCACCAATTATCGTTCCCACTCCATTAAACAGATAGGCGATGATGACCGTTTTTTTGTAGTTGAACAACAGTGGTGTAATAAGGACATCGAATAACCCAAGTAAAAAAGGCACAAAATTGGATGGATTTACCGAAATGTGATGAATGCGAAAATGAAGCATCCATCCACCCAAAGATAAAAACAAAAGTGTCAGGATTGGTCCTCTGATTTCTTTTTTGAATATCATATCTTACCTCCTTTCTGATAGTGCGGGAATATATGTGCCTGTCGGGTCCCCTGACCCGACAGGTAATTTCATTCCGAGAGTGGACAAAAACTCTCTGATGCTTCGGCATTAGGAAATGCCGAAGCACATAGTGGAGCTTCGGGAATTTCTATTCACGAAGCATCAAGAAACTCACCCTCTTTAATCCCCCTCTCTTTCTAAGAGAGGAACCAAGTGTGAGTTCAAGCCGCTTACATCAGAATAGTGTCAAAAGCATAGAACTCCTGCCCTTCATTACTTAGTTAAGGCAATGGGTGGTAAGACGTATAACCTTCCGGCGGAGCCTGAGCTTTGTTCATGCGAATAATGGAATAGCCAAGAGTGGAATTTATTACCGCTTCTCTCAGTTTCCACAAGGACGGCATAATTCGCAGCTCAACGTCGTGTTCCAATAATGCAGCCAGAATATTATCGATTTTAGTCTCAGCCATGGGTATTGTCCGTTTGCGTGAAATCCAGTAGCCCGCAACTTCATCCACCAGAATGAAGCCTTTGGGATCGAACTCATACTGGTACAGACAGATTTTTTGAATCTCAGGCAGCCAGCCAGCTTCTATGGCTACAATGTGCTTGGCAGAGGTTCCGCCCATCAGCCTCTTTACATCTTCGGGATCACTGTTTGGTGCAGCAAAAAAGGTCACTCTGGGACAATTTCGCGGGAGCAGATAATTGTGCAGATGCTCAAAATCGACTGCCCAGACCATCAAGCCTTTTTGCTTGGCACTCGGATGTGGTGCAGGTCGAGGATCAAACCGTTTAATCCCTGGCTTATCGCTAATATGATATAGTCTGATTTTCATCTGCTGCCAAATTGGATTTGCAGGTTAAACATTTCTTTGGTATGCTAAACTCACCCCTTTTTATTCCCCTCTCTTTCTAAGAGAGGGGACAGGGGTGAGTTCAAAAACCTCTTTCACATCAGAATAGTATCAGGAGTACATTGTTCCTGATCTACAATTACCACAACTACTGACTAATGCGGGTTTAGGAGCTACGGTTACAAGCTTTATTATAATTCAAGACCTGCACTCCACTCCAGCCTTACCTTAGCAATCTCCAATTTTTACGGGATTGGTGATTCTTGTACATTATTGTTTTCATTGGACTCTTTCACCATTCCCTTAGGGTCAACTAATACTGTTATCTTGTAGACATTTCCCAGGTTATTATTATCAGGATGAGCAAGTGGTGCAAAGTCTGCTTTTAGTATTATAGACGCTCCTTTAGCCAGACCAGGGACTATATGACTTACCTGTGGTCTGCGATTTGGCGACTCAGGATTCTCATCTCCATTGAAATAGACTAAAAAATTTCCTGCAGCCTTGTTACCGATATTAGCGATTTTCGCTTCTGCCTTTTTATTCGCTGCATCCCAAGTTACATTCAGATCTTTCACTGTCAGGTCTGGTTTACACCCGACAAAGGCAAATAATAGGATGAGCATAAGCGAGAAGAACTTTAATTTCTTCATACTATCCTCCTCCGTTAAAGGGTTAATAAATAAGAACACTTCCACGATTTATAATTCACTTGTTCTTATTATCTCTTTTTAATCAAGGATTTCAACTATTTTTGTTTTTTTGTGCCCTCAAGGTTCACTGACCTAGCGGGCAAGGTGCCCGCTCTACAAAAGCGCAAACGCAATCTAAAGGTTGCGACTACTCACCCCTTTTTATTCCCCTCTCTTTCTAAGAGAGGGGACAGGGGTGAGTTTAAAAACCTCTTTTATCAAAAAGTGTCTACACTTCTCACTTTGGTCCGCGAATGCATTGACAGAACCCATGATAGTTGGCGCAGATCCCACCAAACAATGAGATAAATCCCCAGAAAAGGGGAAACGTAAGAATATGTGTCAAGGTCGGTTTAGAATACGGCAAAAGGTATATTCCCCATGTAATCATAGCACATCCGATCACAATGGTAGTATGACCGAAAACAAGAAGCGCAATGCGGCCACCACGCCAACCCAGATAACAAAGCGAACCACCGATAAACAGAGGAATTGTTCCACCCGCATTACCGCCAATAACCAGCGTTACTATTCCCATAATAGTCAGGAATACACCCAGTATAAAAGTAACCCAACTTTGAGGTCTCATATTGTCTCCTGTTTATCAGTTGTATCAGGACAGTAGGTCAACCAATCCCGTCTTTGGTGGGATGGTTGACAATCTTTTCTAAGCCAGAAGCGCCCAGGATAGAATGTGTCTTATGTCTTTTTTCTTGCTAAGATGAGCCATTTAGTATAATCGAATGGGTTGTACTCCAAGAAGTTTTCACCCCTTTCAACATATGTAACTACCTGCTCAGCCAAACTGAGAAGCTCCCACTTAGCCAAAAGTGCTCTTAAGCTCGCTTCATCAAAGTAGTGATGAGGAACTCCTGCTTCGAACCCGTCGTCTTGAACAAATGTCTGTGGCTCTATCTCTTGACCTTTGCTATAGCCGTCTGCCTTGGTAGACATTACACTTGCGACAAACAAGCCACCGGGGATAAGTTGTCGGTAGATTGTGTCGATCGCCTTCTGGATATTGTCCAGTGTGTTATGATGGACAGCATTCCAACTGACCACACCATGAAATGAAATATCCTGCCAAGGGCAGTCTATCATGTCCGCTAGCTCCACTTCTGCCCTAAGATGTAGCTTGGCAAGCCACTTGCATGTCAAATCGATTGCGTTAGGAGCGTTATCGCTGGCGTAAACCCTGTGCCCCATAGATGCCATCAAGACTGTGTGCCTCCCAGCTCCACAGCAGAGATCCCAGAGATGCAAGGGGCGCTCTGAGAAGAGTTTTTCTAGGAGCGACACAAATTTATAGATCTCTGCTTCAGAAGCTTCATCTATGTTTGCTTGGCCAAGAAATAACTCGTTCCATGTCGGCATGATTTCTTGTTCAGAGTTACATCAGGTCCTTTTTCCTAATGCATTAGAAGATGTCAGGACTGAGGTCCTGACACACCACAAAAATGCTTACCCAAACTTTGCCTTAATAAACTCCACCGCTTTTTCAATCCTTCTTATCACTTCATCCTTACCTAAAAGCTCCAAGATATCGAAAAGCGGAGGTCCGCCTGAGACTCCGGTTGCAGCCAGGCGAACAGGATGAATCAAAGAGGATGGTTCTATTCCCATCTCCTCTGCTAACTTTCTTAGAGTTTGTTCTATTTTTTCTTTTTCGAAATTGTCTAAGCGAGATAGATACTCCGCAAAAACACTCAACCTATTCGTAGATTCAGGCGAATTGAAGGTTTTACTTACTGCTTTTGGCTCATATTGATAGTCAAAACTAAAAAGGTATTTACCCTTTTCTGCAAAATCTTTCAAAGTCTTGCATCTTTCTTTGAGAATGGAGACGTATTTCAAAAACCAGTCTTTTTTCTTTTCAATTATTTCTTTAGTCACCAAATTCTCCTGAATCAGGAAAGGGGCAATCAGGTCCACCAGCTTCTCATTATCACAGGCTCTGATATACTCCCCGTTCATCCATAAAAGCTTTTCCATATCAAAAATGGGATTGGAGGGACTTACTGCCTCTAAAGAAAATAGCTCGATCATTTCATTTTTAGAGAGGAGCTCTCTTTCATCTTTGGGCGACCAACCCAAAAGAGCCAGGAAATTCAAAAGCACTTCCGGAAGGAAACCGAGATTCCGATAATCGGTAACTGCTACCGCTCCGTGCCTTTTCGAGATTTTTGCCCTGTCCTTTCCTAAAATCAACGGGATATGCGCAAACTGCGGGGGTTCAACTTTTAAAGCTTTATAGATCAAAACCTGCTTGAAAGTGTTGGCGATATGATCATTCCCCCGGATCACATGAGAGATTTTCATCTCAATATCGTCCACCACACAGGCTAAGTTGTAAGTGGGAGTCCTATTTGATCTTAAGATAACCAGATCATCAAGATCATTGTTTTCTTTTTTCAGCTCCCCGTATACTATATCTTTGAAAGTGGTCTCTCCTTCTGGAACCAACAGCCTGACCGCTTTGGGGATTCCGCTTTTTTCCTTTTCCTCTCTTTCTTTATCCGAAAGCTTAAGGCAGGTGCGGTCGTATTTTGCATCAACCTTTTCCGCCATTGCCTTTTTTCTTTTCTCCTCTAAAATTTCAGGTGCGCAGAAACAATAATAAGCCTTTTTCTCAGCTAAAAGCTTCTGAACGTATTCCTGATACTTTTTTAATCTCCGGGATTGATAATATGGTCCCTCATCCCAGTCCAGACCCAGCCATCTCAAGCTATCCAGGATTACATCCACCATCTCCGGCGTGGACCTGGCCACGTCCGTATCCTCGATCCTCAGGATAAATTTCCCCTGATTATGTCTGGCAAAAAGATAGTTGTAGATATTGGTACGGGCATTGCCCACGTGAAGAAAACCAGTAGGACTTGGGGCAATTCTCACTCTAACTTCGGGAAGGTTTTCATCGACTTTATTCATATTTAAAACTTCTTGGGGAACTCTCCTCTTTCAGCTCAAGCTTTTCTCCTTCAAAATTGAATTTGATCCCTCCTACTGCTTTTGCAAAAATATTATACAGCCAGACGAAAAAGGCAGTGAAGATCGAGCCGACCACCGCATAGAATAGAGCCAGGAAAAATGCGGTGAAGACTCCCACAAAACCTGAAAAAAGCCCGCTGAAGGAGCCAAATTCTTTCCCTCCGAAACTGCTTAAAATACCCCCCACAAAAGTCAAAAGAATAGCATAGAATATCCCGATGATCAAGCCGAAAATCCCATACAGGATAAATGTGATTTTCACGCAGGACCATATATCGATCTTTTTAAGTTCTAAGTTCATACCTTCCCCGGGTTATAGGGTTAATTTTTAATTTGTCTTCCAGATAAATTGATATTGAAACCTTATTTTTCACCTTATCTCATAAAAACCAAATCTATGCTCAATCAATCAAGTTGTCAAGAAATTCCTGAGCTATTTTTTTCAGTCATTGCGAAGCAATCCGTTTATTCCCGAGGTGCGGATTGCTTCGTCTTCCCTACGGGGATCCCCGCAATGACATGCACAGGTAGGGGCGGGGTTTCCCCGTTCATCATCAGGGCGAGGAGACCTCACACCCACAATTCTATAGTTTAATGACCTTACCCTAACCCTCTCTTATCCTGCCCAACGGGGGCAAGCTCCGGATCCGTTTCTCGGACGAGGAGAGAGGAAAATACAAAAATTCCCATTGCTTAAATGAAAACTCTCGTATAAATATAAAATTTGAACCTTTTTGGAAGGAGTCCTTATGTCCCTTATACGAAGATTCTCCTGGCTGATACCTGCAATCCTGCTGGTATTAATACCCATCTCCGCCTTTGCTGTAAACAAGGAAGCTAAAAAGCATTTCGACGAGGCTATGAAGCTCAAGACCAATGCTATTTCCAATGCCCTAGAGGAACTCAAGCAGGCTATTAAAATCGACCCGAAATATGTGGAAGCTCATTATCACTTAGGCACCCTCTACCATCACAAAAAGCTTTTTGATGAAGCTCTGAAAGAATACAAAATAGTCCAGAAACTTAATCCAAAATTTCCTAAACTAAATTATGTAATCGGAGCTCTTTATTACACCCAGGGAGTCTTTGCCTGGACCAGAGCCGCTCAAATCGATGATAATTATCTTTACAAAGATGACGGTAAACAGGTGTTTTACAAAAAAGGAACTGATCCAGAAAAGTCGATAAATCAATATAAAAAGATCACAGACAAAGATACCATGGCTGTTGTAGCTTACTATAATCTCCGGGGAGTATATTACGATTTAGCCATCATTGAATATGAAAAAGCAGTCAAGGCTAACCCGAAGGATACTGCAGCCCAATATGATTTAGGCCTGGTCTATTTAGAAAGAGGGAAAGTAGATAAAACAAAAGAACAGTTAAAAATCCTCGATAACCTCTCCCCCGGTCATGCCCAGGGACTGCAGCAGATGATTGATATGGAAGAAGCCCAGAGAAAGATGTTGAAGGGAAAGAAATAAAAAGTGACATAATCAAGTATTTCTTAAAATAAAGTTTTCAATCTGATTTTAACATAAATAAAGAGCCAGAGGAAAAACCTCTGGCTCTCTTTGTTCCCCCTCCTCAACTTTAGATCATTTCATCAAAACCATCTTACGGGTCTGAGTGAAATCTCCTGCCTTGAGGCTGTAAAAATAAATCCCGCTCGATATTCCCTCACCCCTGTCATTTTTTCCATCCCAGAGGACAGTCCTGTAGCCAGCTTCCTGATAACCATCCACCAGAGTTTTCACCTTTTGTCCTAACAGGTTATAGATTGAAAGCTTCACGTAGCTTGCATTCGGCAACACGTAGCTCATCTCCGTCTCTGGGTTGAACGGATTAGGATAGTTTTGGGAAAGAGAGTACTCATCTGGAGGCAACGTTACTTTCTCAGACTTCTGAACAACATTTGCCAGAAATTCGTTGGCATTTTCATCTACCAAAATAGCCGTGCAAATTTTCAAACTGCTCAAGTCCTTTGCTTCTGCTTTTAGAGTGAGGATAGGGCTATTCCCAGCCGGTATAAGATGCGCTCCAGTAATGTCTAAAATTCCAATTTTCATCTCTCCATTTACCGCTCCAAAATAGATTTGAAGACCTTCAACTCTTGGAGTCAAAACAGGTTCAATTAGTTTTATCTGTTTGGGATCGTAGTTTACCTCAAGCTGGATCGCAGCAAGTTCTATATCAAACTTGCCAGCTATGGTGATTTCAGCAGTTCCATCCTGGATAAACCTTGGTTCTGATAAACTGATCTCAGCAGAAGGTGAGGTGCTACATAACTTTGAAAGAGAATTTGCCAAAAAAGGACCCCCTCCTCCGCATACTGGTGGTGGTCCTCCTTTAAACAGATAGTTAATCAAATATACAACGTCTGACACACTGACTTCACAGTCACGATTAGCATCTGTCGCTCCCATAGGACATGGAGCTTTTCCACCTCTGAAAAGGTAGTTATTTATATACACCACATCAGAAATGGTCACTTTCCCATCACTGTTCGCATCTCCGCAAACGTAAGGATATTCCACTGCTCCCATATCTACGTAGCGTCCCCCACCTGGTGGAACAGAATCAGAAGGATCACCGGCATCGATACAAGGGGAGTTGCACAGCAGAAAATAGTTGGTGCTGTCTGGATTAAACAACGGGTCCTGGATGATGTTGTAGAAGCTATCACAGGGGGTTTTGTTGCAATTTTCTCCCCAACTTGTATCGCCAACACCAGGTGGGCAGCCGTAAAAATTACCGCTATAATTGTCCCAGACATCATTGTAGGATATGACTGGATTCGAGCCGGGTGAACAGCCGATACCGTAGCCAAACGAGCTATTTACGATGATATTCTGTTTAATCTCAGGAACTGCATTTGACCAGCAACAGATACCACCAGCCCGAGCTCCATCTGCGCCGCTATTATTGTCAAAGGTGTTATTAACTATGCTGGAAGTGTCAGCTAATGAAGTGATGCCACCACCACCTTCTGATGCGTTATTCCCAGCTATGATGTTATACTCCACGGTGGCATGGGATGCTCCTGCGTAAATTCCTCCACCACAAGGCGACTGATTTCCAATTATGGAATTGCCCTTGACGTATGGAGAAGAACCAAACCAGTAGACAATTCCACCTCCTAGATTGGTAGTAGAATTCACGGATATTATGTTGTTAACTATTGAAGGAGAAGCCCCGTTACATTCAATCCCACCCCCATAGACTGCTACATTACTGTCAATGATATTGTTACGGATTGTAGAAAGTGAACCGCCCAATATGCGGATGCCACCACCGTTAGTCGCTTGGTTGTGTCTAATAATGTTCTCATATATGTCGTTGAATGTGTTTCCATTACAGTCAATTCCTCCCCCTCTATCCGCCCGGTTACCTTTTATTTCGTTGGAATCGATTGTTGGCGAAGACTCTTCAACGGAGATCCCGCCTCCTAAACTAGTCGCTGTATCTCCTACTATGAAGTTGTGGGTGATTCTGATTGAAGATGAAACTGTGCAATATATTCCACCTCCTCGGTCACTCGCTTTATTCCCTCTGAGCACGTTATGGCTAATTTGAGTAGAAGAAGAGTAACAGTAGATACCTGCTCCACGGCTAGCTTGACCATTTGTCAAAGTGAACCCAATAATGCCAGTGTTTGCTCCATTGACAGATTGCATATTAACTACTCGACCAAGCCCTCCACCGTTAATGATTGTAGAATCAATGGTCGCTTGCAACCGGTCAGAGATGTAATTGCTTGCTACAAGGATGTTTTTTCCTTTGAAGTCAATGTTTTCATAATACGTTCCACGAGCGACCAAGACCGTGTCACCGTTATTACTCCCATTGATACCTTTTTGTATGGTGGAAGAATCAGCCGGCACGTGGATAATCCTTGCGCTGACTATTTGGTAAGAGAGCGACAGAAGGATTATCGTCAAAAGAATTTTCATGGTTTTCATTTTTTACCTCCAATGTAATTTAAGGTCAAATCCTTTTTTGCCAATAGCGGATAGGATTTAATTAAGGGGAGCGACATGATATCATCTCTTCCTCCTTTCTTTTAGCTCAATTTTCCGTTTTTCATTTCTCCGCTGGTGTTCTCAACAACGGAGGAGATGTGAGATCTCTCTGAAACAATGGATAGATTTGCAATAAAAAAGAAGAACGACACTAAAAAGATCTCCAGCATGAATTTTTCCTCTTTAACTAAATAATCTCTTCTTAATTACAACAAAAACTGTGCCGTTTTTATCTTCTAAAAATAAAAAAAGTGTTCCCCTCTTCTAAGAGCATGTAGTGCTTAGTCTTAAAATGAGAAAAGCTTTTTAGAGGTAGATCTAATTATGTTGCAAGATTTTAAAATTCGTGGAATTTTACGGAGAAAAAGGTTATAAAATTTTTCTTTTAGTGGAACTTCTTGTCTGTTAAGTTGTTAAAGGAGTCGAAGAACTTTACGAGTAGGATGAATGAGACTATTCCCCCAAGTTATTCTGGTTTTTTATTCCGAGTTTTTTCATCCTGTATCTTAAGACCGACTCATGTATTCCTAATAACTCAGCCGCTTTTGTCTGAATCCAGTTAGTTTGAAGGAGAGCATTAAGTATCTGGTTTTTCTCAAATTGACTCACCCGGTCTGGGAGGGAAAAGCTATTCTCCGGTTCGTCTTGTTCTTGGTTGAAGCTTTTCAAGAGCTGGCAAAATCTACATTTATCCCCACCTGACAGGACCACAATTCTTTTGATCTCGTTTTCCAGCTCCCTGATATTACCAGACCATTCATGCTCCAGGAATTTCGTGAGGTTAAATGGATTTTCAATTGATTTGATAAATTCATCCGGAACGTTCAATTCCCTTAAGAAATGTTTTATAAGAAGAGGAATATCTTCTTTCCTTTCTCTTAACGGTGGTATATTTATATTTATAGTATTCAGACGGTAATAAAGATCCTGTCTGAAAGAGCCATCTTTTATCGTTTTCTTGATATCTCTATTAGTCGAAGAGATGATCCTGACATCTATCTTCTTCGGTTTGTTATCGCCCAGCTTGGTGATCTCTTTATTCTCTGTAGCTCTTAAAAGTTTGACCTGGATGTGAAGTGGAACATCTGCTATCTCATCTAAATAGAGTGTCCCTCCTTCTGCTTCATCAAAACGCCCGGATTGATCCTGGTTAGCTCCGGTATATGCTCCTTTTCTGTGCCCAAAAAGCTCATTTTCTAAAAGCGATTCAGGAAAAGCACTGCAGTTTACTGCTACGAATTTTTTATCTTTTCTATTGCTTGAATCGTGGATAAACCTGGCAAACAGGTCTTTTCCTGTTCCGGTTTCTCCGTCTAAAAGGATATTGACATCTGAATCCTTTATCTGATGAATCTTTTCCAATATGTTGGAAATCTGGCTGTTTTTAGTTATTATCTGAGTAGAAAAACTTTTCTTCTCCGTTTCAGTCGAAAGGAATTTACGGGTTTTAATCTCCTGAAGGTTTTGTCTTATCCGGACAATTTTGATCAATCCTTTTTCATCATTAGCTTCCTTGAAGAGATTTTCTGCCCGATCTAAGAAAACAGGCACCCTGTCCAGTTCCTGATTCTCAAGCAGAAGAACCGCGATTGCGACGTTGACTTGAGCAATGTAATAACTAACACCTAAGATATGGAACTCGTTTTCGGCATTGAGCAAAAATCCTAATCTTTGATAATAGTCAAAACTGGTTGATTTACCAGCCTCAAGATAAGCTTTAGCCAGCTCAAATTTGGCGCTTATTTCCTGCAGAGTGGAGATGCTTTTGTTAAAATATTCGACTGATTTTTCTTTCTCTCCCTGGGCTGAATATATCTGACCATAAATTCTATAAATAGCCCCTTCTTCTAATCTATCACCTAAAGATAAGGAAACATTCAATGATTTTTCACAAGAATATAATGCCTTAACATATTCTTTTTTAGATAATTGAAGTTCAGCCAGAAGTCTGTAGGCTTGATTTATAATATCCCCTTCAGGAGCTATTTCATTTCCGATCTCAATTGCATCTTTATATTGTTGCTCTGAAAGTTTAAATTGTCCCTTTTGAAAAGCTAATTCCCCGGAATATTCATAATAAATAGCTAATTCACGTCTGAGATTGTTTTTAGATATAATTACCAATGCAGACCCTAAATACCTTTCAGATTCGTCAAAGTTTCTCTTTAGCATAGACAAGAATCCTAATGACAACCGGTCTCTGCATAAATCTAATTCAGTACCTTTTTCTTGATTATATTTGAGACCCACTAAGAGGTTTTCCTCTGCCTTATCCCATAATCCTAAAAAAGTGTATGCCCTCCCCAAATTGCTTGCGAAACGTGCAGTTAATTTATTTTCATTTATTTTTCTACTGGATTGTAAGGCTTCATTTAATATTTCAACAGCTTTTAGAAAATCTGATTTGAGAAAATGAATTCGCGCTATTATATTATATACATTAATAATCTCTTTTTGATTCCCGATTCGCCTGTAGGTTGCAACTGCATCTTGCAGGAATAATTCTGCACTTTTGAAGTTTCCTAAAGATAGAAAGATTTTTCCTAATATAAGCTCTGTTTCTGCAATTAATCTATTTTCCGTGGTATCCTTTAGAAGAGAAAGACCTTTTTCACCTTCAATTACAGCTTCCTGATACTTACCAAGATTGTAGAAGGTTACTGCAGAAAGGTAGGAGAGATGTCCTGCTAATAAGGATTGTCTTTCGATATCTATTTGATTTTCTAAAAGCTTGATTTCTTCAAGCGAATCGATGTAATTTTTTTGCGAAATCAGTGATTCAATCCTAGAAAACTTCTCCTTAATTTCTCCTGAAATTTCTATTTCCTCCCTCATTTTTTACTCCATTATTAAGACAATCTTCTTTTTTGTTTTGAAGCTTCCCATCAGAAGTTAGAGGGAGCTTAAAATATATTACATATGGATAGATGAAAAGAATAACATTATCGATATTATTTTGATAAGAAGTTCGCATTA
>Ga0315291_10002078_pt1 | contig 26453 bp, 17 predicted proteins | sample YL17G12_20_MG_FD_203070 | JGI IMG/M metagenome (GOLD analysis project Ga0315291, IMG submission 203070) | Sediment microbial communities from Yellowstone Lake, YNP, Wyoming, USA - YL17G12_20 | ecosystem: Environmental > Aquatic > Freshwater > Lake > Sediment | place: USA: Wyoming | collected...
GTGTTAACGAAAAACAGGCAGTACGGGAATATTAACCCGTTTGCCATCGCTTACGCCGAACGGCCTCAGCTTAGATATCGACTTACCCTGGGCGGACGATCCTTCCCCAGGAAACCTTAGACTTTAGGCGCCCCTGATTCTCACAGGGGTATTCGCTACTTATGCCGACATTCTCACTCCTGCCTACTCCATATGACCTCACGGTACTACTTCACAGTTTAGCAGGACGCTCCCCTACCACTTTACCTTGCGGTAAAATCCGTAGCCTCGGTAGTATGCTTGAGCCCCGTGTGTTTTCGGCGCAGAATCACTCGACCAGTGAGCTGTTACGCACTCTTTAAAGGATGGCTGCTTCTAAGCCAACCTCCTGGCTGTTTATGTAATTCCACTTCCTTTACCACTTAGCATACATTTAGGGACCTTAGCTGACGGTCTGGGCTGTTTCCCTTTTGTAAACGAAGCTTATCCCTCGCTTACTCACTCCCAGGTAAAACTTCACGGCATTCGGAGTTAGCATGAAGTTGGAATTCCTTCCGGAACCCTAGTTCAAACTGTACTCTACCTCCGCAAAGATACGCCTGAGGCTGGCCCTAAAACCATTTCGGGGAGAACCAGCTATCTCCGAGCTCGATTAGCTTTTCACTTCTATCCTCAAGTCATCAGAAAATTTTTCAACATTTACCTGTTCGGACCTCCCCTCGCATTTCTGCAAGGTTCATCCTGCTCAAGGATAGGTCGCTTCGGTTTCGGGTCTAATATTGGTAACTATTCGCCCGTTTCGGACTCGCTTTCGCTGCGGCTCCTCTTCTTACGGAGTAACCTCGCTACCAAAATTAAGTCGCCGGCTCATTCTTCAATAGGCACGCCGTTACCCCTTGCGGGGCTTCGACTGCTTGTAGGCACACGGTTTTAAGTTCTATTTCACTCCCATCCCTGGGTTCTTTTCACCTTTCCCTCACGGTACTAGTTCACTATCGGTCACTGCAGAGTATTTAGTCTTGGATGATGGTCCACCCGGATTCCCAAGGGGTTTCTCGTGCCCCATGGTACTTGGGATACCGCTAGGCCCATTTGACATTTCGCTTACAAGGCTATCACTTTCTTTGGCTCCCGGTTTCCACCGGAAATTCGGCTATGTCATTTGGTGCCACGTTGCGGTCCCGCAACCCCGGATATTGCTACCCGGTTTAGACTGTATTCATTTCGCTCGCCACTACTCTGAATATCTCGTATTTGATTTCTTTTCCTCAGGTTAGTTAGATGTTTCAGTTCACCTGGTTGTCTCCTCGACTTTAACATCGAGGTTCCTATCGATTAAGATAGGAAGGTTTCCCAATTCGGAGATCCCCGGATCAATGCTAGTTAGACAGCTCCCCGAGGCATATCGTCGCCACTCACGTCCTTCATCGACTTGCAGTGCCAAGGTATTCCCCATGCGCCCGTATTATCTTGATCCATTCCGCTAATTATACAAATCTTATTAGCTAAGACGCTTGTTCTTACTTTGACATTAGACTCTATTTAATTTTCAAAGACCGCGGCCGCATTCGGCCTATAATAAAGACAAAAAAACGCACATCAAGTGCGTTCTTTGGTTTCTTGATGTGTCAGGAAAAAACTAACTTGTGTTTTTCCTCATATTTCGGGTTATATTATACAATTGCCTCGTGTTTTGTCAAGCATAAAATATATGCGAGACTACCCTTAAAAAGGAGCTATATAAGATATGGCCCCTTTGAAACTTGCCGGTCGCCTAAAAGATCATTTAACGTTATATTCCCAGCTCTGTTTTGATGTCTTGCAGGTAATTGTTTGAGTTCCGACCAGATCTCCTCCGGTTTTAACCGGCAGGATCATAGTTATGGTCACATTGCCGGAGTTATCGTTCCCTGCATCCATGTACCCTTCGATCTTAAATGTATCCAGGCTTCCTTCCTTGCCGGCCCATTTGATCTTTAGCCGTTTGATGTCCAGGTTGGTGTCCGCCGGAACCTCGAACTTTTTGCGCTTGTAGATCCAGCGTTCCTTGTGGGTATTGGCGAGAACGGTATCGGTGCCCGAACTGCTCCCGATCTCGATCAGCACTGTGACATCCGGGAGGATATCAGTGTTAATATAAATGGAAGGTAGCGCCAATTTACCCTCGATCTTGACCTTGTCGGACTTGATCTTGTGCTCCTTGTCTTCGGGCTTGAAGGAAATATTTAAATTCTTGGTCATGAAAGAGGAGAGCGGTTGCATTTGAACCTCAAAGATAACCGTACCCTGGCCGACATTCCCGGATGCATCTGTTGATTCCAAGGTAAGCATATGCTGGCCAATGGCTATCTGAGTTAGATCTATATTAGGATTGGATTGCAGATCCAAGTAGTCGCCATCCAGCGTAACATTAGTAATAGCGGGCGCGGGATCCATATTGTCCTTTACAGCGTAAGCTATCGTCAAGGTGCGCTGAGTATTGAAATAGGTCTTTGCCTGTGGCGAAGTGATCGTAATCACGGGCGGCGTGGTATCTAAGGGCTTTGTGACAGCAAAATATGACAGATGAGGAGCCGAACCCGTAATTATATTGTTGACGGTGTCCAGGGATGTAGTGATGTCAACCCAGCTCCCATTGTCATACTGCTGGATTTTAAGTCCCTGTTCCTGGGCTGCCGTAAGGCCGGTATCATCGTATGGGAAAGAAATTGTTATTGGGCTGGTATAAACGGCAGTTGAAGAGATCTCATAATATGTACCCACAAGCCCAATTGTCCCTGGCAGAGGAGCTGTGGCATCGGGAGTGGAAATGATGGTGGTGTTGCCGGCAGAAGTTACCTCTGAAAAGGTAAGCGTTGCTCCACCAACTTCAACAGTAACACTGCTGCCTGAGGAAGTATTCCCGATGATAAAGGATACAGATTTGAAAGATTTGTTGCCTGCTTCGTCAGTGGCAACAATGAGCACATTATAGCTTCCAACTTCATTGTAAACCGTGCCGGAAACAGGGCTGGTTGAAATATTATCTGCAGCGGTGACATCATCGGTGACCGTATAAGATAAAGTTACATTACCTGTGGTAACTTGCCCCTCTGTTGGAGAATTTAGGGTGATAGTAGGAGGCGTTGTATCGGGAGCCTTTATGGTAAAAGATACAGATTTGGAAGCGGTGTTGCCGGCTTCGTCAGTAGCAACAATGATCATATTATAGCTTCCAACGGCACTGTAAACTGTGCCGGAAACAGGGCTGGTTGAAATATTGGCTGCAGCGCTGACATCGTCGGCAACTGTATAAGATAAAGTCACGTTGTCTGTGGTAACCAATCCCTCTGAAGGAGCATTGATGGTGATAGTGGGAGGCGTAGTATCGGCAGGTTTTTCAGCCAAATAAATGGCTTTTACTTCATCAGAAGATAAGGCCCGGTTGTAGAGTACAACTTCATCAAGCATTCCTTTATAAGGTTCTCCCCTGAATTCACAATATCCCATGTATATAGGTCTTGTTGACGCAAGAACACTTATACCAAAAGGTACAACCTGCGACACCGTCCCATCAATATATATAGTTACAACATTATTCTTTCTTGTCTGGAAGAAATGATGCCATTTTCCATCCATATAATCTATAGTGGCTCTATCCACGGCCATATACTGCCTGTTCCCTGCGTTGCTTAAAAAGAAAAACATAGGAGTGCTTGGGTTAGAAGCTGAATCTGAATACCAGAAGAAACCGTCACCTTTCCAATATCCTTTTGATAAAGGCGAAGCGACCCTCCCACTGGCAGGGATTGCCCAGAATCCCGAGCTGAAATCGTTATATCCTCCCTCAAAATCTAAGTTCGGATTTGATACTACTGTTACTTTATCCCCAGCTCCATTAAAGCTTAAGGCCTTGCCTTTGACCCCATCCACATGAGTGGCTCCTGAAATCACTCCATTATTGCCTTTGCTGGAGGAGTCATAAGCCGTGGTGCTAGTATCCTTATCAAAAGTCCAGCGACCCACCAGGCTTGGATCTATAAAAACCGCAGTTGTAGTAAAGGAGAAGGAATAGGCTGAAGACAAAGGATTGCCTGCCAGATCCTTGGCTCCCGTTCCTATGGTTACTGTGTAGGCCGTGGAAAGACTTAAAGGCCCGGACAGAGAATAGATCATGATATTCCCATCCCAGCTGAAAGCTCCACTCACCGAAGGATTAACAGAAAAGGCGTTCTGAGCCGAGGTTTTGTCCATGGCTTCACTGAAAGCGATCTTTATAACAGGACTTACCGAAACATTTGCAGCGTTATTCTCCGGATCTGTTAAAGAAATAACAGGAGGCGTGGTATCGGGAACCCTGCTTGCCTCATAAAGGGCTTTTATCTCACCCGGAGATAAGGCCCTGTTGTAGATAGCGACTTCGTCTATTGGCCCTTTCCAAAATTCATTCCAGTTAGGCATCATATGTTCCGCATGGACCCCGATGGCGCTGTCCACCGGTTGTCCGTCCAATAATCCCAAACCTGTTTGAGTTGTGCCTACCTGAACTCCATCTATGTATGCTTTTAATGCGTTAGCTGTTCTGTCCCATGTCATTGCCCAATGATGCCATCCTGAATAAGATGACACATCCGCAACAACAGCTCTGTCTGACCCATAACCGCCGATATAATAGAACCGCATTGTGCCGGCATCATAATACTCGATGAATATCCTGTTATAAGTTGATCTATACAAAGCAACCAATGTTTTATAATTGTTAGTTGTATAACTATCTAACGAACCCCAGCCGGCAATAGTTCCCGCATTTACGCTTACCTTGCTGTTAACGCTGTCTATATCAACCCAACCGCTTCCATTAAAATTCAAGGCAGTGCCTTTAGTTCCGGTCACCCATGCTGTACTGGGGTCCAAGCCCATTAATGTTCCGTCACTCCCTTTCCCGGAAGAATCATGAGCAATGGCGCCATCCCCTTCATCAAAATTCCAATAGCCGATCAAGCTGGGATCTAAAGCGACCGCAGCTGTAGTAAAAGAAAAGGAGTATGCTGAAGATAAAGGATTGCCTGCCACATCTTGGGCTCCGGTTCCCACAGCTACCGTATAAGCCGTTGAAAGACTTAAAGTCCCGGAGGGAGTAAATACCATAGTATTCCCATCCCAACTGAAAGCTCCACTAACCGAAGGATTAACAGAAAAGGCATTTTGAGCGGGGGTTTTGTCCATGGGTTCGCTGAAGGATACTTTTATAGGGCTATAAGCCGAAACATTTGTGGAATTGTTAGCCGGATCTGTGGAAGAAATGGCGGGAGGCGTAGTATCGGAGCCTATTCCTTCAATATAAATGGCTTTTACCTCATCTGAAGATAAGGCCCGGCTGTAGAGTATAACTTCGTCGAGCATTCCTTTATAATATTCTCCCCTGAATTCACAATATCCCATGTATATAGGTCTTGTTGCCGCAAGAACACTAATACCAAATTGTGTAGCCTGCTGCACTTTCCCATCAATATACAGAGTTACAAGATTATTCTTTCTTGTCTGGAAGAAATGATGCCATTTCCCATCCATATAATTTATAGGGTCAAATGACATGGCTGTATACTGCCTGTCCCCCGCGTTGCTTAAAAAGAAGAACATAGGAACAGTCGGGTTAGAGGCTGAGTCTGAATACCAGAAGAAACCGTCCATTTTCCAACCGCCCTTTGATAAAGGCGAAGCGGTCCTCCCGCTGGCAGGGATCGCCCAGAATCCCGAGCTGAAATCGTTATATCCCCCTTCAAAATCCAAGTTCGTATAATTTACTGTTACTTTATTGCTTGCTCCGTCAAAGCTTAAGGCTTTGCCTTTGACCCCATCCACCCAAGTGGCCCCTGAGATCGCTCCATTATTGCCTTTGCTGGATAAGTCATAAGCCGTGGTGCCATTCCCTTCATCAAAATTCCAATAGCCCACTAAGCTGGGGTCGGTTAAGCTCACTGCCTTTGCGTTGAAGCTGGAATATGTAAGAAAAGAGACTGTGAGGAGGGCGATCAAGATAGCGGAAAGGAAGAGGCTGCTTTTAACTTTTATATGCATCATTTTATTTACACCCCTTTTATTGGAAATTGGTTAAATTATATCAAATCCGAAGAGATTTGTCGATAGAAACTGGACCGGAGCGGGATCGAACCGCTGACCTCCTGCTTGCAAAGCAGGCGTTCTCCCAACTGAACTACCGGCCCATGACCCCCTTCGGGGGTAATTCCCAAATCCCAATGAACAAATGACAAATAAAATCCCAATTTCCAGTCCCCAATTTGACATTTACCATTGGTCATTTGTCATTCTCCGCCTATGGCGGAGTGGTGGGCCATGTTGGAATCGAACCAACGACCTCGCCCTTATCAGGGGCGCGCTCTAGCCATCTGAGCTAATGGCCCATGCCCCCTTCGGGGGAATTACCAATTACCAAATCCCAATGACCAAATAAATTCCAAATCCCAAATAGGAAAGTATTCTAACAGAATATGTTATACTACACAATATATGCTCTCACAAACTGAACTTGAGGAAATACTGAACATCTCCCTGTCAAAAGGCGGGGATTTCGCGGATATCTTCATAGAGGAAGCCGCCCAGACATCCGTCACTTTCGAGGACAACAAGATCGATAAAATAAGCTCGGGAACTGATGTAGGAGCTGGGATAAGGGTGATGGACGGCAATACTATATATTATGCGGCTTCGGAAGATATATTGTTCGAACCGTTAAAAGAAAAAGCGTTTTTCCTGGCTAATTCGATAAATAAAAGCCCGAACAAGAACGAGATCGGCTTAAAGCCGGTCCTGTCGCCCCTTAATTTTGAGGTCAAGAAAAGGCCTGACACTTTTCCGATAAGTGAAAAAGTGGATGTTGTCAGAAAAGCAAATGACATTGCAAGATCCTATGGGCATAAAGTAAGACAGGTCACCATAAGATACATTGACACGAACCAGGCGGTCACAGTGGCCAATTCGCTTGGCAGCTACATTGAGGACAACAGGATAAGGACAAGGTTCGCGGTGAATGTCGTCGCCGCAAAGGACGGAATGCTTCAGACCGGATTCGAAGGCCCAGGAGGAACCGTCGGTTTTGAGTTTTTTGAGGTCTATGATCCGGAAAAAATAACAAGAATGGCTGCTGAAAGGGCTCTGCTTATGCTGGATGCCAAGCACGCGCCATCAGGAAAAATGCCTGTCGTGATGTCCGCGGAAGCGGGAGGCACAATGGTCCACGAAGCATGCGGCCATGCCCTTGAAGCGGATTTCATACAAAAAGGGACCTCGATATTCACGAACAAGATCGGGCAAAAAGTTGCTTCGGAACTTGTGACCGTAGTTGATGACGCGACTATCCCCGGGAATTACGGCTCGTTCAGGTTCGACGACGAAGGCACCCCCTCCCAGAAAAAGATCCTTATCGAGAACGGCATCTTGAAAGGTTACATGTCCGACAGGTTCAACGCATCGCTCCTGGGTTCAATATCTTCAGGGAACGGAAGAAGGGAATCTTTCAGGACAAAACCGGTCCCGAGGATGACGAACACGTTCATCCAGGCCGGACTTATAAATCCTGCAGAGATCATAGCATCGATAAAGAACGGCCTGTTTATAAAGAAAATGGGCGGCGGAGAGGTCAACGTGACGAACGGTGATTTTGTTTTCGAGATAACCGAGGCATATCTGATAGAGAACGGCAAGGTCAAGCATCCGGTGCGCGGAGCGATGCTGATAGGCAACGGCCCTCATGTACTTCAATTGATCGATATGGTCGGATGGGACCTTGATTTTCAGCCCGGGACTTGCGGCAAATATGACCACGTACCGGTCTCGCACGGGCAGCCGACAATAAGAATACCAGAGATAACTATCGGGGGAAGAAGCTAATGTTTAACTTTTTCCAGTATAGAGGGAATGACCTCCACATTGTTAAGCGTCATGAAGTGAACGCCGTCAATGTAGCCTTTTAATCCGTTGATTATGTCCGCTGAAATATCAATACCCTCTTGAACGGGATCTTTCGCCTTCTCTATCCTTTCGAGGATCTTTTTCGGTAGATGCACGCCGGGAATGTTCAGGATATTCTGGGCCATTTTCGGCGAGCGTATTGGAAGTATCCCGAGAAGGAACTTTATCTTGATATCCTTAGTGTTGTCCCTGAATTTCTTGAATCCTTCTATATCATAGACGATCTGTGTCTGGATGAACTGGGCTCCGGCATCGATCTTTTTCTTTAGTTTTATCAGCTGGCCTTCTATCGGATCAGCTCCCGGATTGACGACTCCGCCGACAGTGAAATTCGGCGCCCCCATCAATTTCTCCCCGGCAAAATCTATCCCCTTGTTCATGTCGTTTATTAATTTAATGAGCTGGACCGAATCGATGTCGAATACCGGCTTTACCACATGGTGCAGCGATTTTTTCGGGTAATCGCCCGATATAGCGAGCACATTCCTTATGCCGAGCGCGTATGCTCCCAGAAGATCGGCCTGCATCGCCAGGGAATTCCTGTCCCTGCAGTTCATCTGGAGGATTGGCTCAAGCCCCTTTTGTTTGAGTATCGCGCAGAATGCAACGGAGCTTAAATGCAGAACGGCAACCTGATTATCCGTAGCATTGACGCCGTCCACTTTGCCTTTGAGAAGATCCGCTTTTTTAAGAACTTCGTCAAGCTCTACCCCCTTAGGAGGAGAAAGCTCCGCTGTTATGACGAAATCCTTGTTCTTTAACGCTTCCTTGAATGTCATCTCAATTCCACTTTCCTCGGCCTTATGGCCTTTGAATAATCCTTCGGCTTCTGGTATTTCTTTATCCTGTCGAACTGCTTAAGCTCTTTCAATCTTTCGAATATCAGGTACCACGCGCAGTCAAGGTTCTGGTCCACTTCGCATTTTCCTTTGTGCGAGCCGCCGCACGGGCCGTTGAGCAAGTGTTTCGAGCATCTGGCAACTGGGCAGATGCCGCCTGTCTCTTCAAGCGCGCAGTCCCCGCACATGACGCAGAGCTCGTAGAACCTTCCGAGGTTCTTTGTCTTTCCAAGGAAAACCGACTCAAGCGCCGGATAAGCCGGGAGTTTTACCACATCCGATACTGTCTGGACCCCTGCCCCGCATCCGAGCACGAGCAAAGCATCGGCCTTGTCGATCTTCGATTTCTCCGCCCTGGAGAACTTGAGCACCAATCTTTCGTCGCAGGGAGCCTCGATAACGTATGAGCCGGTTATCTTTTTCCCGTCCTTTTTAAGCTTCTTGACGATATCAAATACCTGCTCTTCTCCGCCGGTCGAACACGACGTGGCGCATCTGCCGCAGCCCACTACATATATATTGTCCATGCCCTTAAGGCTGTCGAGTATCTTCTTATATTCTTTTTTTTCGGTTATTATCATCTAATATCTTTAACTCCTCCGGTTTTGCATCCGTGTCTTTGACCTCCGTCGGCCTCATGTGAGGGAAAAGGAGAACGTCCCTTATTGACGGCTGTCCTGTTAACAGCATGACTATCCTATCGATACCTATGCCCAAGCCTCCTGTAGGCGGCATTCCGTATTCAAGCGCCCTCAGGAAATCTTCGTCCATTGATTCGGCTTCATCATCCCCCGCTTTTCTAGCTTCCACCTGCTCTTTAAATCTATCTCTCTGATCAATTGGATCATTCAACTCCGAGAAAGCATTAGCAACTTCCATTCCGGCAACGATAACCTCGAATCTCTCAACAAGTTTCGGGTTATCTCTTTTCCTTTTCGCCAGAGGAGATGTCTCCACAGGATAATCTATTATGAATGTAGGCTGGTCTATCTTCGACTCGACAAAATTATCATAAAGAAGATTGATTATCTTGCCGACAGGCAGTTCCATATAACCCTCGAGGCCTTTTTGCTTGGCTATCGCCCGCAATCCCTTTTCATCGGTATTGATGTCTATATTCGCGTACTTTTTTAATGCATCATGCAAAGTTATCCTCGGCCATGGCGGCTTGAAATCTATCTCATGGTCTTTAAATTTGATCTTGGTCGTTCCAAGCACTTTCTTGGCGATCGAAGATATCATATCTTCCGTCAATTTCATTATGTCATTGTAATCCGCGTATGCCTCATATAGCTCGAGCATGGTATATTCCGGATTGTGCTTGAAGGATATACCTTCGTTCCTGAAAACCCTTCCGATCTCGAAGACCTTTTCAAACCCGCCGACTATCAGCCTTTTCAGATGAAGTTCAAGCGCTATCCTGAGAAAAAGGTCCATATCAAGGGCGTTATGATATGTTTCAAAGGGCCTTGCAGCCGCTCCGCCCGGCTGGATATGAAGCACCGGCGTCTCGACTTCAAGGTAGCCTTTTGATATCAGATAGTTCCTGATCTCGGCAATGATCTTGCTTCTCTTGATGAACACTTCTTTGACGTCGTGATTGACTATCAGGTCAACATATCTTTCCCTGTAACGGAGCTCCTTGTCCGTCAGGCCGTGCCACTTTTCTGGGAGAGGATGAAGTGACTTTGAAAGAAGATCAAGCTCTTTTACCCTTATTGTTGTCTCGCCGGTCCTTGTCTTAAATACGGGCCCGAGTATTCCGATGAAGTCCCCGATATCAAGATGTTCGAACAGCTTGAATTTCTCTTCGCCGAGGACATCGAGCTTTGCATAGATCTGTATCTTTCCCGATCCGTCCTGAATGTTCGCGAAAGCCGCTTTCCCGTGTCCTCTTTTAGTCATTATCCTTCCGGCGATCTTAACTTCTTCCGGGCTTACTTCCTCGGCTTTAAGGTCCTTGTATTTTTCAAGCGCTGCGGCAGCCGTCGAATTCCTGTCAAACCGATAAGGATAAGGGTTTATCTTTTTCGATCGCAGCTCATCGAGCTTGGCTCTTCTGACCTTTAATAATTCCGATAATTCTTCGCTCATTTCGCACCTCTCATCTCGCTCGCCTCGCTGCGAAGCGGGCGTCTCGCATCTTCCTATATATTATATTCAATCCCTTTAGCGTCAAGTCTGGATCCACAACATTTATGCTCTTCGTGCCCGAAGCAATGATCCCTGAAAGCCCGCCGGTAGCGATAACTTTTGCCCTCAAACCCAGTTTTGCCTTGAACCTTTTTATCATGCCGTCTACCATGTCGACATATCCATAAAATAGCCCAGACCTCATCGCTTCGATCGTATCCTGCCCTATCGCATTTTTCGGCTTCTTTATCCCTATCAAGGGAAGTTTTGCCGTCCGTTCGTGCAGGACATCCCTTGATATGGCAAGCCCGGAAGTTATAGCGCCTCCCAGATATCGCCCTTTCCTGTCCAGCGCGCAAAACGTGGTCGCCGTGCCAAAATCTATTATGACCGCGGGAGATCCGTACAGCCTTTTTGCCGCGACCGCATTGACAAGCCTGTCAATTCCGATCTGCCCCTTCTTCTTCAGTGCTATCTTAAGGCCGATATTCTTCCAGCTCACGATAACCGGCTTTATTCCATACCGTCTTTCGATCTTCCTCGATATTACCTTGGTCTGCCTCGGGACAACGCTGGAAATTATCGCCCCATCCAACCTGCCCCTTACCTTGACTCGGGCAGAATTATTTGTTAGTATCCGTTGCTTGCTGATCAACCTGTTCTTATTGATTAGTCCGATAACAATGTTCGTATTGCCGATATCAACAGCAAGCAGCATAATTTCGGAAAAATTATAGCATAAGTACAGAGTAAAAGCAGTCTATGTTAGGGCGCGGGAAACAGCGGTTATCTAAGCCCGGGAATTTTTCAGGAAAGTGAAATTTTCATCGGCAACGGCCGATAAATAAGCGTAGGAAATATATGATAGAAAAAGTCAAATTAAGCAAACTAAATGATCCGAAAGAAAGGTATGTAAGGATACCCAGCCCTGCCTCCAAAGTGAATTCAAGCTTTGATCTTTCAAGGATAAAACATGAGTATGACAATGAAGAGAACAGGATAAAGCATCTGAACCTGTTTTCCGGAGGCGGGATCGGCGCTTCAGTTGGCCTTATCGCATGTCTTACAATAGCTGCCGTAGGAGTCCCGATTTCCTCGCCGGAGATCCTTACCCTTGTAAGCGGATCGCTCCTATTTGGCTGTATCGCCGGATTTATCCTCTACTAAAGCTCCCAAGACATCTCTCATATCACCAGGCATCTCAGTTCTGAATTCCAAGTATTTTCCTGTTATCGGATGATGAAAACCGATCTGGTACGCATGAAGAAGCTGTCTGGATGCCCCTATCTCATTGTTTTTCTTTGAATATGTCCTGTCGCCCACGACCGGATATCCAATATATGAAAGATGCACCCTTATCTGGTGCGTCCGGCCGGTCTTCAGGTCAAGTTCTACAAGCGTGTATCCAATATATCTTTTCACCACTTTATAATATGTAAGGGCTTCGCGCTTCTTGAGGTTTTGCGATCGTATCACTGCCATCTTTTTCCTGTGCACCGGATGCCTTCCCATTGGGGCGTCTATTATGCCCGAATTGCTCTTCATTTTTCCGTATACCAAGGCCAGATATAGTTTCTTAACTTCCCTGTCCTTTATTTGTTTGGCAAGGTTCAGGTGTGCTTCATCGTTCTTTGCAAATACAATGAGCCCGGATGTGTCCTTGTCAATCCTGTGGACCACCCCCGGACGGATGCTCCCGCCGATGCCGGAAAGGTCCTTGCAGTGATGAAGAAGAGCGTTCACAAGAGTATGCTCCGCATTTCCCGCGGCTGGATGAACGACAATTCCCGGAGGCTTGTTTATAACTATGATATCATTGTCTTCATAGACTATATCAAGAGGTATGTCTTCCGGTCCTGCTTCGATCTCTTTTGCTGGAGGCACTTTCACAAGTATCCTGTCATCTGTCTTGATCCTGTAGCCGTGCTTCGCGGGACCGTTATTCAGCTTAACAAGCCCGCTTTTAATAAGTTTGTCCACTTGCGACCTTGACAAGCCGATCTCCCTTGAAAGAAAAACATCAATTCTTTCTCTGAGGGTATTCGGTTTGACTATTATGTCGTATTCTTTTTCCATAGTATATATGATGAAACGACGAATATGATAACGACAAGCAGCTGGTTCGGGGTTAAATTGTATATGCGAACAGGGCTGTAGCGGATAAATTCGAGCAGAAATCTGTAGATAGAATAAAAGAATAGAGTTAACAGGAATATCTGGCCGTCGTACTTTTTTCTGCCGTAGAAACGAACAAGAATAAAGAAAATGATCAAGGCTGAGATCGACGAGTATATCTGGGTCGGCTGTTCGATCCCGAATAACTTTATGCCCTGACAGCAGCCGTTCAGAAAGCAGCCGATCCTGCCTATCGCGTATCCAAGCATTGTTGCAGGAGAGCCAGCATCAAAAAGCTTCCAGACATTCAGATCGTGATATTTGACATATGCGAGCGCTGCGATGATAACCCCGCAAAGTCCGCCGATAAAAGCGAGCCCGCCCTGATTGACGTAGAAGATCGAGATCAGATTGTTCCTGTAATCATTGAAGAAAGCCGCGACATAGAACAATCTGGCGCCGACGATCGCCGATATCACGACATAAATAAAAAGATCAAGGATCGCCTCTTTTTTTATTCCCTCGCGCTCGCCACAGTTAATGAATACCGCAAGCCCGGCCAAAAATCCCAGTGCCACCATGAAACCCCAGGAATAAACGTTGAAAGGTCCTATCTTGAAAAGTACCGGGAGCATTATTCCCTCCTTAAGAACAGGTCTAAAATGACAAGAAAAACTCCCAGATTTATGGCGATATCGGCAAAATTGAACACGGGAAAGACCCTGAAGTCCAGGTAATCTATCACATGGCCGAAGAATATCCTGTCGAATAGATTCCCTACGCTTCCGCCGAATATTATCGCGAGATAAACCTTAAGCAGGGCGTCTTCTTTTCTTGCTTTTGTGTAGAAATAGATGACAGTCGCGCAGATCGCGATGCCGATCATAATAAGCGGAAGTCTTTGGTCCGGAAAAAGGCCGAACGCAACTCCGGTGTTCCTGACATATGTAAGATTGAGGACACCTTTTATCACGGGGATCGACCTGCCGGACGCCAGATAGGTTGAAACCAGGAATTTTATGAAGAGGTCAACAGCGAAAACAAGAAAGGCGACAAGATAGAACAACTACATTCCTCCGGAATCCAGTTTTATCTTTGTTCCCTCTTTCATGTATGAATTGACCAACTCGACAAGTTGGGCTACCTGCTGCCCCACAAATGGAAGCGTTATAAGGTGGGACAATATCTTTGTGACGATTATCATTATCACGGCCAATATGACAGTCATGCCGATGGCAAGGCCGAAGCCGCGCATGATGCCGGCAAGAAGATTTGTCATCAGCACTTTCCAGGGGTTCCCGGCATAGCTCAAATAATCCTTGATATTCGCCTTTTCAAAATGAGAAGCCAGCTTTTCAACGTTCTTGCTTAATCTATCCAGTAATGTCAGTTCTTTTTCGTCCATTTATGTGCCCTCCTTCCAAGAAGCCATGTAATGTTTCTGCTCCTCGGTCAATTCATCAATTCTAACTCCCATTGATCTCAACTTCAGCGCCGCGATATTGTTGTCAATGTCCCTCGGAACAGGATAGACCTTTTTTTCAAGGGATTTGAAGTTTTTTGCTAGGTATTCCGCTGAAAGCGCCTGGTTCGCAAAGCTCATGTCCATTACCATTGACGGGTGCCCCTCTGCAGCTGCCAGGTTGATAAGGCGGCCATCACCAAGGATATTTATCTTCTTTCCGCTCGGCATAGTGTACTCTTCAACGAATTCCCTGATCTTTCTCTTCCCTTTTGATATTGATTCAAGCCCCTTAAGGTCTATCTCGACATTGAAATGGCCCGAGTTGCAGACGATCGCTCCGTCCTTCATCAATTCAAAATGCTTTTTCGACAGGACATTAAGATCTCCTGTTACGGTCACAAAAATATCGCCCACTTTCGCGGCTTCGGCTATTGTCATCACGGTGTAGCCGTCCATCACTGCCTCAAGAGCTTTAAGCGGATCTGATTCCGTCACAATGACGTTCGCGCCCATCCCCTTTGCCCTCATGGCGACACCCTTCCCGCACCACCCGTACCCGCATACTACGAACCTCGTACCTGCTATCAGGACATTCGTGGCGCGGAGTATCCCGTCGATAGTGCTCTGGCCCGTTCCATAGCGGTTATCGAACATATGCTTGGTATTGGCATCATTGACAGATATCACCGGGAACGCCAGGACCCCGTCCTTCGCCATGCTGACAAGCCGTATAACACCGGTCGTTGTTTCTTCCGTCCCACCCATCATGTCCTTCAATTGATTTTTTCTCTCTTTGTGGAGGGTGGAGACCAGATCGGCCCCATCATCCATTGTTATATTCGGCTTGTGGTCAAGGGCTGCGTTTATGTGTTTGTAATATGTTTTGTCATCCTCTCCTTTTATTGCATAGGTGGGGATGCCAAGATGTTCTGATATCGAAGCCGCAACATCATCCTGAGTAGAAAGAGGGTTCGACGCGCAAAGGACCACGTCAGCCCCTCCTGCTTTTAAAGCATCCATTAGGTTCGCGGTCTCTGTTGTTACATGGAGGCACGCGGAAAGCTTAACCCCTGCGAGCGGCTTGCTTTTCATGAAATGCTCCTTCACCATTGCGAGGACGGGCATGTTCCTTGCCGCCCATTCGATCTTTAATTTCCCTTGCTCGGCTAAGTTTTTATCTTTAATGTCTGACATTTGGCACCTCTTTCTTGAAAAATTATATCATATGTTCCTATTTCTTAATACGTTAATTTGCCTCCTGAATAATGAAATTTTAGGCCAAAAATGACGATATTTATATATAAGGGGCCAAAAATGGAAATATCACAAACGACATCGTATTATTTGACGGGTTATGACCCATCAAACCCATCAACCTATCGTTCGATGGGTTATGCTCCTGAAAGACCCCAGAAGACATCAAACAAAAAACAGGCAGCCAGCATTAAAGCATCTTCTTCAGGGACAGGCAGCGCTTTTACGGATAACTTAGATTCTTTTAACACAACGCTTTGGCATAAAGCGGATGGATGGGCCAACGGAATCCCTTTCAACTGCGGATGGAGGGCGGATCACGTGAACTTTCAAAGCGGGAAAATGACCGTTACATTGGATAATCAGTCCTCGTCCGGCAAGCCATACTCTTCAGGTGAATACAGGACCAATGATTTCTACGGCTATGGCACTCTTGAGGGGAGCATCAAAGCAGTTGTGACAGACGGAGTTATTGGAGGGTCCCTGTTCTTTTTTACTGACCAGTCGGATGGCAACCCCTGGGATGAGATCGACATTGAATTCATTAAAGGCAAATTGCAGACAAATTACTTCACAAATGGTGTAGGGGGACATGAGACGGCAATTGATCTCGGGTTCGATCCCTCACAAGGCTTCCATACTTACAAGATCGATTGGCAGCCGGGCATGATAACCTGGTATGTAGATGGTACAAATGTCCACAGCGAAAACGGTTCCCGGGGCGCTTTGCCGAGCACAGCCTGCAGGATCATGGCCAATTTCTGGCCGGGTGATACTAGCGTTGACGGATGGCTTGGCCATTTCAATTATGCATCGTCTTTGACGGTGGAATATGATTGGATAAAATACACGCCTTATGACACCACTCCTCCTTCGATACCGACAGTAACCGATGACGGAGAATATACGACTTCATCTTCCCAGCTATATGCCTTATGGTCTTCAAGCGATCTGGAATCAGGAATAGCTGAATATCAATATTCCATCTCTGCATCATCCTTTAGCCCGACCATCGGGCAACAGGTGGATTGGACATCTACAGGTACAAGTACAGGAACGACAAGGACTGGGCTTTCCTTGATCAACGGCATAACCTACTACTTCCATGTAAAATCAAAAAATGGAGTGGACCTCTGGAGCGATATCGGCCACAGCGACGGGATCTCCGTGAACTTCCCCGTAACAGACACCACTCCTCCTTCGATACCAACAATAACCGACGACGGGGAATCTTCTGACTCATTATCGCAACTCCATGCTACATGGTCTTCAAGCGATCTGGAATCAGGAATAGCTGAATATCAATATTCCATCTCTGCATCATCCTTTAGCCCGACAATCGGGCAGCAGGTGGATTGGACATCCACAGGTATAAACACAGGAACGACTAGGACAGGGCTTTCCTTAACCAACGGCACTACCTACTATTTCCATGTAAAATCAAAAAATGGAGCGAACCTCTGGAGCGATGTTGGTCATAGTAATGGCATACAAATTGTCGCCCCTGAAAGTTTTGAGGCAATCGATAATGAAGCCTATCAAGATGCAGCAAATGGTACGCCTTACAGTACTGAAAGTTATTCTCCGTTAGGCACTTTTGGCTCTATCTGGGAAAATAACGGTATTCTGGGCCAAGTTGATTCCCCAAATGTCACTTATCAAGAGTACAACGCCATTGACTTAGTTACGCCATGGGCAAACAACTATATTGACAGTAATGAGTGGTGGATGCAGCAACGTCCGCGCGGAGGATCCGATGTCATACCGATCCATCTTTTCCGCTTAAGCGGACAAAATTATCAGGAACTTCCATATAATGAGACCATCTATAATTGGGGGAATGCAAATTCAGGATTAAGCGCCGTGTCAATTCCTTCTGGCGCAAAATATTTCACGGGATTCAAGGTGGGGCATTTTGACGGCAACAGCGGATATCCCGAACTGGCGAATTTTAAGGGCTCGGGATATTTCCGTTTAACAGATTATCCTCCGGCGGCTTATGGCGGCACCTTTAGACCATTTGCTCACCGTATCTTTAACTTTGGCGGGAACGAAAGTTTTCCAACCTACCCGCGCGCATATTCAAAGGTTCTTGATGCAAATCACGCAAATGCGTTTTTCGCAATGGGATCTGAGGATTTTACTGGTGCAGTAAACACTGACATGTATTTTTATCCTCCTCTAACCGGAGTTGTAATGAAAATCAACGCCGACTTTTATCCGCGCAGGAACATTTCTGTGTCTGAGGAAAGCGTGGCTATCGCCGCCCAGAGCACTATGTACTGGAGGCCTGAAGCACATGATTGCGATACATTAATGATAAAAAAAGCTGACGGAACATGGATCACTCACCAGATCTCCATTCCATCCGGTGCCGCCGAAAAGCGAGTCGTAAATCTAGGTCCTATTACGAAAGGCGATAAAATATTCATTAGCCAGCAGGACCGAAATGCCAGCCATTATACTTTTGTTCCCGAGACCCCTTATCAATTCAGGTCTTCTTATTCCTTTCACATCTTAAACACCAATAGGTCTGACTTGAACCTTAAGGTCTACGAGGAAAATACAAATAGCGAGATCAATGATAATATCGTTGTTGCCATAGAGTTGACTAACAATCTGATAAAGGCCGAAAAAATCAATATTTCTTATTATGCCGCTGCTGAATTTTCTCCGGGCGTGATCATTAAAGCCCCTAACAGCCTTGATGGTGGAGGCAATTGGCAGGATGACACACATTATAAGATCGAATGGGAAGCGGCTGATCCGACCAGTGGCTCAAGCATCACCGGGATAAAAATACAGTACGGTGACGGGAAAGATTCCAATTGGACAACAATCGTTGAAAATACCAGCAATAATGGGGCTTATGTATGGGACACAAGCGCAATATCTCCTGGAAATTATTACATAAAAGTCTCTGGAATTAATTCCAATGGGAAAAATGGTTGGGATATCTCCAATACTCAATTCAATATTCCCGAGCACACTTTGCCTCCAACTCCCCCAATAACCAAGCCATTTATTTATCCAAATCCTTTTAAGTCGTCAGAAGGCTATACGGATATCAAGATCGCAAATGTCAATCCTGGTTACAAGATAGAAATATTTAATATTACAGGTAAGAGGATCTTTCAAGATGATATATCCGATAATGTATATAAATGGGATGCTTGCAATGATGACGGCCAAAAAGTAGCCAGCGGGACATATCTCGCCAAAATTACCGATGACAAGGGCAATATAATACGACCAATATTGAAAATAGGCATAATCAAATAAGGAGAAATTAGCATGACATCAGGGGTCACGGGCGCGACATTTTTGAAGATCATTCCTGGAGCAAGGCCGAACGCTTTAGGCGAATCTGCTTGCGTGGCCACGCCAGATGACGACGCTATTTTAAATACTGCCGGAGAGAAAGAAGATCTAGTAACAGCTACCGGCAACAGCCAATTTGATGGTTTAGTAAACCAGCAAAATCTGGGGATTAATTTTAGCAAACACTACAGTTTAAATATTATCCGGGTTGGGGTTCCAGATATTGAAAAAACAGACGATTCCGGCAATTCAGAAGGTTCCTTTGATGCGCAGAACTTAGCCGTTATTTTGGCCTATGGATGGAAACCAAATGACAAGCTGAGCTTAGGATTTGCAGGCAAGTTTATCCAGGAATCTATCGAAAATGAGTCGACTTCGGGAGTAGCCCTGGATGCAGGAGCATTATATAAATACAATTCCAACTGGACTTTTGGAGCCACTCTTAATAATCTGGGCTGCGAAAGCGCGTTCATAAAAGAGACCAGCCCCTTGCCTCTCAACCTTAAATTAGCGGCGGCTTATAATCAAGATAAGCTGACTTTGGCCGCCGGAATAGTTATTGATCCTTATAATCCGAAATTGAACTTAGGGGGAGAATATCAGCTTGTCGACATATTATTCCTTCGGGCTGGTGTTGCCACTTCTTCTTCCGGAATTAATTTATCGGGAGGATTTGGGATCAAGAAAAATGATTATCAAGTTGACTATGCCTTTACTCCTAATGAATTGGGGAATACTCATCGATTAACTGTCGGCTATAGGTTTTAGTTAATCCACCAAAGACTCCGACAGCCAGAACATCATTCCTGAATTGATCGTACCACGCCTTCACATCTTTCGCACAACGTAGGGTGCTTGCTGTTCCCTCCGACAGACTTCAAATACATCCAGCACCTTTCGCATTTTTTGCCTTCGGCCTTTTTGACAACAATATTTCTTTCGCCTTTTTTCACGAAAAACTCGGATACTATCAAAATTGACGGCAACTGTTTTTCCATATCCTTCAATAATTTATGGTCATCCCCGTCGATCGTGACATCCACTCTTGCTTCAAGCGGATGGCTTATCATTTTTTCCGCCCTTGCGCTTTCGATCACCTTATATATCTCGCTTCTTATTTCAAGAAGCTTGTCCCACTTGGCCTCAAGCGCCTTATCGATATATTTTGGATCCACTGACGGCATATTTTCCTCAAATATCGACCTGTCCGTTCCTTTGTTCATATGCTTCCAAATATCTTCTGCCGTGAATGAAAGTATCGGGCCGAAAAGCTTGACCATAGTGTGCAATATTTCGTTCATCGCGGTCTGGGATGATCTCCTAAGTTTGCCGGCCTTGCTTTCGCAGTAAAGCCTGTCCTTTATCACATCGAAATAAAAAGCGCTCAGTTCGTTAACACAGAAGCCGTGAATTAAATGGAATACAAGATGAAGCTCGAATTCATCGTAAGCTTTCCTGACGCGCTCTATCAATCTTTGCGCCTTGAGCAGCGCCCATTTGTCGATCTCCTCCAGATCTTTAACTTGATCGTTTTTTGCGTCGAAATCGTTCAGATTGCTCATCAGGAACCTGCAGGTGTTTCGGATCTTCGTAAAAGCCTCGGCAACATGCTTCAAAATATCCTTTGACGCGCTCATGTCGTTGCGGAAATCAGCGGACGCGACCCAGAGCCTAAGCACATCGGCGCCAAATTCCTTAACGACGACCTGCGGGTCGACCACGTTCCCGAGTGATTTGCTCATTTTCTTTCCCTTCTCATCAACCGTAAATCCATGCGTCAGAACTGCTTTGTAAGGCGCTTTGCCTTTAGCTCCAACCGCCGTCAGGAGTGACGTCTGGAACCATCCCCTGTGCTGGTCGCTGCCTTCAAGGTAAAGGTCTGCCGGCCAGGAAAGTTCTTTTTCTCCCCATAGCACAGCCCAGTGGGATGCTCCCGACTCGAACCAGACATCAAGGATGTCGGTCTCTTTTTTAAATTCGGTCCCTCCGCAGTCGGCGCATTTAAGCCCCTTAACAATATCTTTAGCATCTATCGTGAACCAGGAATCCGAGCCTCTTGATTTGAACAATTCAACGACCGCCTTATTGAATTCGCCTTTATACTGGGGCTTTCCGCATTTCATGCAATAGAAAGCGGGGATCGGAACTCCCCAGGAGCGCTGCCTTGATATGCACCAGTCCGGCCTCTGAGTGACCATTCCCCTTATCCTGTTCTCTCCCCATGCCGGATACCATTTTGTCTCGCCGATGGCCTTCAATGCCTGGGTCCTTAGATCATTGTGGTCGACTGAAATGAACCACTGCTCCGTCGCCCTGAATATGACCGGCTTCTTGCATCTCCAGCAGTGGGGATAGCTGTGCTTCACTTTTTCGCTTAAGAGAAGAGAGCCGTCATTCTTCATGTCAGTCACTATCAGGTCATTTGCTTCGTCATAGCGTTTACCGGCATACTTGCCTGCCTCTTTCGTGAAGAAACCTTTTTCATCAACAGGCATTATTATCGGAAGTTTATATTTTAGTCCGACTTGATAGTCCTCTTCTCCGTGGCCGGGAGCGATATGGACAAGTCCCGTCCCCTGCTCGAGAGTGACGTAGTTATCAAGCACGACGGGAACATCCCTGTCCATGAATGGATGGCGGCAAATTATCCCCTCAAGCACTTTTCCCTTGAACTTCCCGATCTCTTTAAATCCGGTCAATCTAAGCTTATGGATAAAGCTTTCCCGCAAACCTTCCGCCACGACATATATATCGGACCCGACAAGCATCGCGGCGTATTCATGATCGGGGTGGGCCGCTATCGCAACATTGGCCGGAAGTGTCCAAGGGGTCGTGGTCCATACCACAAAATAAGATTCGCCGCTCAGAACATCCTGAAGAAGTTTGTATTCGGGGCTTTTTGATTCAATGGACCTGACCTTGAACTTCACGTAGATAGAATCCGAATCTTCATCTTCGTATTCGATCTCCGCCTCGGCAAGCGCCGTTTCATCTGTTGGGCACCAGTGTATCGGCTTAAGCCCCCTGTAAACATAGCCTTTCTCCGCAAGGATCCCGAAAAGCTCCACTATCCTGCTCTCGTAATTATATTTTATGGTCAAGTATGGGTTGTTCCAATCGCCTATGCATCCAAGCCGTTTGAATTCCCCGCGCTGGATGTCCACGTAACGCAGCGCGTATTCCTGGCACTTCGTCCTGAAATCAGCGGTGCTCATTGTTTTCCTTTTTACGCCAAGCTCCTTTATCATTTGCGTCTCGATAGGAAGCCCGTGGCAGTCCCATCCGGGAATATACGGAGAATAAAAGCCCGACATCGATCTATATTTCACTATGATGTCTTTTAATGTCTTATTTAACGCGTGCCCCAGGTGGATGTCACCGTTCGGATAAGGCGGGCCGTCGTGAAGAACATATTTCTGCCTGCCCGAATTCTTTTGCAGCATTTTTTTATAGATGTCTCCGGTCTCCCAGAATGACAGCAATTCGGGCTCAAGTTTTACGTGGTTGACTTTTATAGGGAAATCCGTTTTAGGAAGATTTAAAGTATTCTTATATTCCATAAGATTAGGCGAGAAGGCGTCCTTCCATGGGCGGCGGGTACTTGCGGGGGGATTCCTCTCCTTTTTTGTGGTGTGGTTTTTTTGCCAGTGCTATATCCAACACCTCATCTATTTCTTTCACGAAGTGGAACTTCATATCGTTGGGGATCTCATCCTTTATTTCCTCAAAGTCTTTTCTGTTCTCCTCTGGCATTATCACGTCTTTCATCTCCGCTCTTTTAGCAGCCAGTAGTTTCTCCTTAAGCCCGCCTATCGGGAGCACCTTTCCCAAGAGAGTTATCTCGCCAGTCATTGCCAGGTCACGCTTGATCGGTATCTGGGTCAAAGCGGAAGCCAGAGCTGTGGCTATTGTTATTCCAGCGGAAGGACCGTCCTTTGGCACAGCCCCTTCAGGTACGTGTATGTGAATGTCCGTCTTTCGGTAAAAGTCTTGATCAATGCCAAGTCTTTCTGCCCTTGTCCTGATGCAGCTCATTGCGGCTTTTGCTGATTCCTGCATGATATCGCCCAACTGGCCGGTTATTGTCAGGTTCCCTCTCCCTTTCATTATCGTAACCTCTATAGGAACTGTGTCGCCTCCCACTTCCGTCCATACAAGGCCTGTTGCCTGGCCTACCTGGTCCTTCTCTTCGGCAATGCCGTACCTGTATTTTGGCGCGCCCAAGTATTCATGAAGGTCCTCTTTCTTTACCGTAACTTTGCCTTCTTTTTTCTTTTTGATTAGAGTTGTCGCTATCTTTCGAAGCACCATGGCTATGGTCCGCTCAAGCGACCTGACCCCCGCTTCCTTTGTGTATTCCCTTATTATTGACATCATAGCTTCATTCTCGAACATGACATGATCGCTTTTCAATCCATGGTTCTTCATCTCTTTGGATAACAGATATCCTTTAGCTATGCCCATTTTCTCTTCTTCTGTATATCCGGACATTTCGATCATTTCCATCCTATCCCTTAGCGGCTTTGGTATCGGGTCAAGCGTGTTAGCTGTCGTTATGAAGAACACATCTGATAGATCGAAAGGCATTTCAAGGTAATGATCGCTGAACGTTTTGTTCTGTTCCGGATCAAGGACCTCGAGCAGCGCAGCTGCAGGGTCCCCCCTGAAATCAGCGCCAATCTTGTCCACTTCATCAAGAAGGAAAACTGGATTCGCCACGCCGACCTTGCTTATTGATTGAATGATCCTTCCCGGAAGCGCGCCCACATATGTGCGCCTATGTCCTCTTATTTCCGCCTCATCCCTCATGCCGCCAAGTGAAACCCTTATGAATTTTCTCCCCATCGCCCTTGCAATGGAAGATGCGATCGAAGTTTTTCCAACACCCGGAGGCCCTACCAAACAAAGTATCGTCCCGCCGATCTTCCCTGTAAGCTGGAGGACCGCAAAATATTCCAGTATGCGCTCTTTGACCTTCTTAAGGCCGTAATGGTCTTCATTAAGTATCTTTTCAACTTCCGCGATATCAAGCTTGCCCTTTGTCTTGTTCTTCCAGGGAAGTTCAATGAGCCAGTCAAGATATGTCCTTATGACCGTGGCTTCCGCAGCCATTGACGGCATTTTTGAAAGCCTTTCGAGCTCCTTTGCCGCTTTTTCTTTCACTTCCGTTGGAAGCTTTCCTTTTTCTATTTTTTTCCTGTATTCAGCGATCTCCGGGGGAACGCCTTCCTCATCTTCACCAAGCTCATCCTGTATCGCGCGCAGCTTCTCTTTCAGATAATACTCTTTCTGGACCTTTTCTATCTGGCGCCTTACTTTTCCCTGAAGCTTCTTTTCAACTTCAAGCACTTCGATCTCTTTGTTAAGGAATTCGGAAAGCTTTGCAAGTCTTTTCTGCACGGCTACCGCTTCCAGTATTGACTGCTTTTCGTCAACTTTAAGGGTGAGATAGGAAGCGATAAGGTCCGCCATTCTCCCGGGATTATCAATATTGATTATGGACATCAGGGTCTCCGGAGGTATCCTTTTGTTCAATCTCACGTATTTTTCGAATTGCTTGATTATTGTCCTTATCGAAGCTTCCACTTCGATCGTCATTTCATCGATCTCGGGGATGCTTGAGATCTTGACTTTGAAAAAAGGCGTCTCGGACATGAAACTATCTATCCTGACCCTGGCAACCCCTTCAACAAGGATCTTTGTCGTTCCGTCAGGAAGGCCTTGCATCTGTACGATCTCGGAAAGTGTGCCGATGGTGCATATATCCTTTACGTCCGGCTCCTCAACATCCTCGCTTTTCTGGGAAGCGAACACGATCATCCGCTCCTTGTTCAGAATGCCCTCAAGCGCTTTTACGGATTTGCTCCTGCCGATAAAAAGAGGGACCACCATTTGAGGGAAAACCACTATGTTCCTAAGAGGGATCAGCGGAAGGGTTTCCTTCCATTCCGAGAGCTTTTCGGGATGTTTCTTATCGATCTTCTCTTCTGCCATTATCTATGCCGCCTTAAGAACGGAGATCTCGGACTTTTTCATGAGCTTCTTGACAATGGATTCTGTAATAACGACTTTTCCGGCGCTTCCTTTGGAAGGAGCTTCGAACATAACGTCGAGCATTATCTCCTCTATTATGGCGCGAAGCGCTCTCGCTCCTATGCGTCTTTTTATCGCTGCTCTCGCTATAAGGCGCAGCGCCGGGTCCGTGAACTCCAGTTTTACTCCGTCCATTAAAAGAAGTTTTCTGTATTGCTTGATCAAAGCGTTCTTTGGTTCTTTTAATATTCTTATCAGCGCTTTCTCGTCCAGCGGATTCAGGACCGCTACCGCCGGCAACCTTCCGATGATCTCCGGTATGAAGCCGAACTTAAGAAGATCGTCCGGAAGAACACTCTCCAGAACATCCGCGCGGATCCTTTCATTTATTTCTTCCTCACCCTTGAACCCTATCCTTCTTTTTCCAATGCGCTGCTCGATGATATTTTCAAGCCCGTGAAAAGCACCGCCGACAATGAAAAGTATATTTGTAGTATCTAGCTGGATGAATTCCTGCTGAGGATGTTTTCTCCCTCCCTGCGGCGGGACATTTGCGACCGTGCCTTCAAGAAGCTTGAGAAGCGCCTGCTGAACACCTTCACCTGACACGTCCCTTGTGATCGAGGGGTTCTCTGATTTTCTGGATATTTTGTCTATCTCATCCAGATATACTATCCCTCTTGAAGCGCGGACAACATCATAGTCAGAGATCTGAAGCAATCTTGTCAGAACGGATTCGACGTCTTCCCCCACATACCCTGCTTCAGTTAAAGTTGTCGCGTCCGCGATCGCGAACGGGACGTTCAATATCTTTGCTAGGGTCTGCGCAAGAAGGGTTTTACCTGAACCTGTAGGGCCTATCAGAAGAATATTGCTTTTCTGTATCTCAGTGTCATCCTCCTTGGCGGTCTTTGTGATCCTTTTATAATGATTGTAAACAGCGACTGAGAGGACCTTTTTTGCTCTATCCTGCCCGATCACATACTGGTTCAACATTTCAAAAAGTTCTTTGGGTTTCGGAACTTTTGACATTCCCTCAGCCGGCTTAGCCTGGCTTTTACCTTTTTCCTCTTCGACTATTTGAAGGCATATTTTTACGCATTGCTCACAGATATACGCATTGGGCCCTGCGATCAGGCGCCTACCCGGCCCTTCTGGTTTGCCGCAAAATGCGCAAATGAATTGATCGGTCATTTTTCTATCCTTTTGACGGCTTGCCCGCCTTGATTATCCCTTTCTTGGTCTCGATAACCTCATCAACTATGCCGTATTCCATAGCTTCCTGAGCCGACATGTAAAAATCCCTATCAGTGTCTTTTTCTATCTTTGCGAGCGGCTGGTTCGTG
>Ga0315291_10002079_pt1 | contig 26447 bp, 17 predicted proteins | sample YL17G12_20_MG_FD_203070 | JGI IMG/M metagenome (GOLD analysis project Ga0315291, IMG submission 203070) | Sediment microbial communities from Yellowstone Lake, YNP, Wyoming, USA - YL17G12_20 | ecosystem: Environmental > Aquatic > Freshwater > Lake > Sediment | place: USA: Wyoming | collected...
AGTTTGTAGTCAGCGCAACGTTCGTCAATAGCTTTCTGTTGAGCCATCTCTTCTAAAGCCTTCAACTCCAAAATGAGCTCGAACCTGACCCTTTGCGTATCAACGTCATACTTGTCTGCAATCTTCGCAACCCTCCTCTGAATGAGTCTCGTCGAGGACCTGCGTGACCTACCCCTCCTAGGTTTCAATGTATTCTCGATATTTGTATCCAAATATGCTCACCTCCCAACGCTCTCAGGACACTTTGCTTTGGCGTACACAGCTTTCCAGTGGTAACCGTCAAAGTCAAGCAGAAAACCTACAAGCACGTAGCCAAGCTCCTCATACTGTTCAGAAGCCCTGCCGAAATCGTCTCTGTGCAAGCCTCCGATGACGAACCTGTCCGTCTCCAGCGGCTTCGTTTTCCTCATGCAGTTACCTCACTTTCCTTTTCCCACGCTACTTTGCAGTCTTCACACAGCCACAACTTCTCATCCTTGAACGTCTCAGCTTGCCAGCTAGACAGTTTAGTGTCGCCGCAGATGGCGCAGTCGTGCCAGCCGTAAGAGCCGTCGCTCCAGTATACTGCCTTGAAATCGTTGAGAGAGTTTCTGCCTGAATCCTCCTTGCTTTCGGGTTTAGCCTCAGCAAATGTGGACCTTTCAGAGTTGTCTAGATCTTGTGGTTCCGTCTTGAGGCTCAAGCTTGATCCTGGCGTAGATGGCATCGGGACATCTGGACACGTGGAGGTAGAGGGTTGTGGAGGAATGGTATTGTACTCTTCATCAGAATCCTCGCTTGTGTCGTCGTCATTTGTTAGTTGTGGCGTTTGTAACCATGAACCATCATTAGGGTTCAAGAATGCCACAGTGGTACGTCTCGTGTGTCCAGTTGTCCAGATGTTGTTCAGCCATTTCCGCAGGCTCTTTCGGTGAAAGCTGCTGAATGATCGGATATTTTTGAGAAGGTCCAGATGGTTAGGCTTCTTTTGCAGCAGCTCATAGCGGTATGTCTTGCTGGTGGTGTCTTCCTTCAGGTAGCCGGCTTGAGCAAGCGTTTTCAAGACTCGAGTGGCGGTTTTTGTTGACACTCTAAGCTTCGACGCGACGTCATGTTTGGTTAAGGAAACAGCTGAGTCTTCGAAGAGCTTCAGGGTTTCTTCTTGCCGTTTCTCGATGCGAGACACTGTTTCAGTTATGGATGCTTGAAGAATGCTGAACGCCTTCAAGAAGTCTTCAGGGTCGACGACCAAGTATTCTTGAGTGCCAACTTGGGCGCGTAACCGTTTCTTCTGGTTCAGTAGGGCTAGGACTTTGGCGAAGTTGATGATCTTCTCAACATGCGTTCTCAGGGCTACTTCCTGCTCTCTTTTGACTGCTAGATCCAATATCAGCAGAAGCTGTGGAGGAGTGAAAGCCACAACCTCAAGCTTCCACTCTAGTAGTCTGAGCGCGTTCTGGAAATCCTGTTCGCTAAATGGCAAACCTTTTTGCAGGCCTAGGGTCTTCTTGAGCGATTCTGGATAAGCGGCGTCTCTGATCTTCTTGGCCATAACCCGCTTCGTCAACTGCGTGGAGTGGTTCATCGTGTGTTTGAGCACGCGCCTGTAGAGGTCTGGGTTTATGTCGATGTCGCTGCTCGTGGTAATGAAGTTCTTAGCGTTCGTCTTTGCGCGTCCCATCTCCATCTTGCCCGTGAGTTCATTCCGCATAGGGTAGATAGTCTCAATGCTTTCTCCTTCGCCGATGGCTCTTAGGCTGAGGCTTCCGCTGTCTCCCTTGACTCCTGCAGCTTCGTAGATAACCAGCGTTCCTGTGAACTCTTCTGGAAGGTATTTGATGGCTTCAGGCGTCGATGTGGTGAACTCGAAATACCATTCTTCTGGCAGTAGGGGTTTGATGGCTCTGATGCTTTCGTTTTTTCCGCTTCCACTGTAGCCGCTGATTATGCTGGATATTGGGTAGCGTGTTTGTCCGCTGCAGAACATGACGAAATTGGCTAGAATTGTGTTGTCTTCGCCGATTAAGCGTCGTTTGCCATAGCTTAGAACATGATCCAGAAGCTTGTGGCTGTTCAGCAGGTTTTCCACTTTTTCAGTCTCTTCAGTACTCAGCATTTTGGCGATGTTTGCAGGCGCGATTGGGCATTCGTCTCGAACGCAGTGTTTCTTCAGGACTGGATCTGTGCAACCGTACACGTAGCCTCCGTTGACAGCGCTCTTGACGATGCTTTGAAGCTCACTTTCTTCTAAGGGTGGGTCATTGAGCTTGTTGAGTTTGCGTATGGTCTCTAAGACGCGGTCTGCACGGATCTGTCGAAAGTTGGCTAAGAAGGATGCTAGGCGTATGACTTGCTCGTTTCTTTCTCCTTCCTTTGATCCCCTGTACAGGGCTTCGATGCATGGCGGAGTTTTGCCGGAGAACCGTTTGCCAACCAGCTCTGCTCGCTCGAACCATGCTTCTGATTTCTTGTCTTTTGGCTTGGTGCCGGCATTGAGCATGGCTTCATAAAGCGATTGTTCTAGACTCTGAACTGTTGAGGGAGTATTGTCGTTGAGCCTTCTATAACCTTGGCTCGGAGCCATGATGCAGAGCTTGCCTTCCCCGAGAATTTCTAGCCCGCATTCGTCGTGGTAAGAGCTGAGTGTTATGGGCTTGTTGTGGCAGTAGTAGATCCAGTGTTGGCCGCCACTGGGCGTCTGCTCGACCTGCGTGACCGGTAAGTGCTTCAGAGTCTTTCTGCCGTTCTCTTGGGCTTCTTCGCTTACGTTTTTTACGTCAAAGTCTGTTGCGCCTAGATAGAGGCCGTTGTCTAGTTTTGTGCCGCAGATGATTGCGAAGCCGTCAGCCTCGTTCCATGGTAAGGCTTCAAACTCTTCAATTGTTTGAGGTCTGGTTTGCCATAGTGCCCATTCTACGAGAGGTTTCTTCTGCTTGACCGGCACGACATTCAGTCGTTGGTCAAAATAGGATTTGGCTGCACTCTCTAGACCTTCTGACAAGAAGCCTTCGCCCCACAGGTTTTGCATCTGTTGAAGCAGCATGGTTTTCTGGTTCCTATGCAGCCAGGCAATGTTGAGTCACCCATTCGGGATTGCATCATGGTTTTCGTTCCTTGCGGCCTACGGTGGAGCCATTCTTGAAAAGCCAGTAGAAGTACCCGTCTTTGGACAGTTTACCTTGGTGAGCTGCTAGGTCCTTGAGCATCCCGTTGAAGTCTTGACTGTCTAGATCTTCACTTCTTTGATAGGTCCCTGAGCTGCCTTGAGCCTCAGTCCAATTCATGTTGCCAGGGTTCCAGGAAGAAATCCGTTCTTCTCCGAGTCCTTTTTCTTGTCTAAGCCTCTGTTTGGCAGAGGCGATTCCAGCCTCAATGGCATTGAGAAATTCGATGAGCATTTCCAAGGCCGTGTCATCATGGGCATTCACGTTTCTTCAGCCTCCATTCTGACGCAGTTTCTCAGGTCAGCCACGATTACTTCTAAACCTGCGATTACATCCTTAGTCTTGGTTCCAGCTTGGTAGATTACGGCACACTTTGAGTTTGGAACAATCTCTATCGTGTTTACGAGGCCAGACCGGCGCAACGGCTTTGCAATGTATATCTTGCCCAGGGAATCCATCTTTGTTTGGAATCTGACCAATATCTACACCTTGGCAATTTCTTAGCCAAACATTATATAGTCTGGGAATATATGTGTACACAGTGAAACATAATGTTGCGGGTACACCAAACAGACCGAAGAATCCTTCAAGCCTTGCTGAGAAATGAAAATGTAACATTCAGACAGCTTCAAAGGGAATGCGGTGTATCGCCAAGGATCCTCAAACGTCACCTTAGAACGTCTGTGCAGGATGGACACGTGAATGAAAAGGGAAGAGACAAAGACTGGAAGCCCGGCCGAGCCCTTGATTACTCTCTAACAAGAAAGGGAAGACAAACTGCCGTTCTTGTTACGATTGACAGCGCGAAAGAGGACACGCGAATCCTGACAGAAACCTTCAGTAAAATGCGTGACACTTTTGGCGTAATCGTGTCTAGGCCTGATGCCGTAAAGGATTGGCAAGAGACGAGCGTCGGCGCTGTTTTGGATACGGCCCCAGGCGCGATACATACGGAAGAACAGAGACGGGTAATTCGCGATGAGATTGTGAAGATATATGAACCCTTGGTAGACGCCTACAGGATGATGCACAAACTGGTTTGTCAGCTTTGGATTCCTGAAACGGCTGGAAGCGGCGACGCCTTCATAGGTTTCACCAAAGACAGTAGCCTAAGTCTAATCCCCACGAAAGTGCTAGAACAGAAAGGACTCGGCTCCTACCTTCTTTCACGGCCGCACCGCAGTGCGCAACGACATATAAAAGGGCATTGAATAAAGCGCGCGGAAATACAATCAAATCAGTTCCCAGAAATAGAGGTCTATGTTAAGGCGGGCGCGCTCGAAGCCCATCTGTAGACTCAGGTTTATGTCTTGGAAAGGCTTAACCGTTTAAGTCCCGAGGAAGTTGGGCAACTCAAGGGAGCGTTTGCCAAGAATAAACATCCCTCGTTTCAAGAAGGAATTTACTGCTGGCAGGCACAAGCCTTTTGGAAAAACATCTGACTACTTGAATGCTCTCGAAAATGCTGATTTAGCCAAATTAGCAAAGGTCATTAAATTGGTTGGGATGTTGATGCAGACAAAGGTCTATTTATTCTGGAAAAGAGATTAGCGGCCTATACCTTGGTATATTTTCCCTTTTCCAGTTTTAGTGAAAATGCATATTTTCCGTTTGCACTGTATTCTCTGAATTGAGTTTTACAGTTTGAGCAGGTATATGAACTGACTTCGTAAATACTGTATTTCCACTTCTTGCTGGGCTCAGAAACCGCTTTGTCACATTTGGGGCATTTTGTTGACATGAATCAAACGTATGTCTGAGACGGTTTTTAACTCTATCGGGTTTATTTTATTTTAGAGACGCTGTTACTCAGCGCTTCAAGTAGTGACCGAACATATTCATTTTTATGTCCGGCTTTTGAACTCTTGAGTAACTTTTTGGTTTTGTCAGGACACAGACAGTCATGATGCGCTCTTTTTTTCTGGGAGGTCCCCATGTCGTAGCGCCCGAGGTATATTTCTTAAATTCATCTTTTGTCAAAAAAATACGTTCTCCGAATTTCTTCTCAGCCTCCGTGGCAGTCAGAAACTCAACTTCGCTTATTGTTGCTTCCCCAACAACACCTTGAACGTGAGAATCATAAAATTGAATAATACAGCCCCCGCATAAGTGGTTGAACTTTCCATATTTTGTTAGCACATCTTTTTCTCCAGATAATAGTCTTTCTACTCCTGAATGAGGAATAGGTAATACAGCTCCATAGATATCAGCCAATTCTTTTCAACTCGCTATTGAGCTATATGGGTTTTTTCTATTAATCATTTAGTTGTCAGGAATCGCCAATAATTTCAAACATTCTTGTGATGCATGATTTGCTTGGAACAGCGTCACCTGAGGATTGAAAGAGTATATGTTTTTCATTTTCCAAATTGTCGATTGTCAAGGTAGGTCCGTGTATCCTTGCCAAGTTTTGGAATGGAGTGACTGACAGAACAAAAGCGTCCAATTTTATGTTTGGGTTGCCGATTTCTCTCTCGACCTCTTCGTGCAAATATTTGTGGAGTTTAAGCTTGGGGTCGTCTAGATCCATATGAGCCAGTCCTTTCGGGTCTATGAAAACTATTGTCTGTTTTTGAGCTTTTTTTATCCACATTATGAAATCTGGGTAGAACGAATGAGCTTCATAGAAACCCACCCCTCTGCTTCTTGTTAGATTTCTTAATAGGTATATGTCGGCATCCATTTTGTGTTCGTTAATATACGTCTTCAAGTCTTCAACAAAGGTTGATTCGCCAGCATTTAATCCAGTTGGGACTGTTACGATGTTTGAGTTTTCTTGTTTTACCAGGAGTGGTTGGTACAAGTGCCCTTTGAAATGAGCATTCTTGAAGGAGGTTGGATTTCGGTCAATGTAGGTTTTCAGGTCAGCTATAAGCTTGTACTGAACTGATGAGCTGTATATTTTTCCAGTCTTGATGAGATTTTCAATATTGTGGGCGAGTATTTGATCTTCTTCGTTAAGTTGAATTCTGTACAGTGTTAGAATGTTTTCGTCTTCCTGTTTGAGTGATTTCAGTTGTATGTGTGTTTTTTCTGCTGCGTTGCGTCTTTGAGAGTAGAACATGCTTACGTATTTTTTAAGTAATAGTACGACTATATCGGTGGTCAGAGGTATGCCTTCGAACGTTCTCGGCTCGATTAGCTGAGGGTCGCAAAGTAATTTGAATTTTCGATTGTATAGAATTTCTTTTAGCGTTTCCTTTTTGATTGCAATATTAAATAGTTCTCGCTCACTCTTGTATTCTAGAATTCTGTAGTATATGTCATCCCAATCAAGCACGTCGAGAATTTGTTTTCTTATTGTTTGCGGAAAATAATTAGTAGTCGGTGTTAGGCTTTGATCGCCGCGTCCATCTATTACCTTTGCTCTTGGAATTAGGTCTAGCTTAATTTCCAGATTGTCCTGAATTTCCAGACTGAGCAATTCATTCTCGAAGGACCAGCCATGCTTCAAGCCTATTATTTGCAAGTCTTGTGGGAATGGTTCCATTTTTACGGTTGGCAATTCAATTTGATAACTTGGAACATCCTCTTTCTCAATTATTTCTTTAAACGTCTCCATATAATTCGCTTGAATGCCGAATACATGAAGCGTCTCCAGTATTTCGATAAATTGTGGGTGTGGCGGCTCCATGAATCGACTTCTTTTGAGACTAAAGTCTTTTCCTTTTAGTCTTACACCTCTACCAAACAGCTGGATAATTTGAGGTCCTGCACCTTTTCCAATATAAAGTAGGCTCATTGTTGATACACGCCAAGAATTCCACCCTTCAATGAATTTTTTCGAGCCGATAAGCAAGTTTATGGTAGAGTTTGGTTCGTTTATATCCTCGAACAATGACTTGCTTATGATCGCTCTTTCTACGCTAATATCTCTAGTAGTGTCGTCGATTAATTTCAGGAATTCTCGTTTATCGCCTATGTTTATAACCGCAAAATATTTCTCTGAATTTCCAGCCCTTAGCCCAATTTCTCCTTCTGACTCTCTTAAATCAACTAGGTGAAGCTTATGATTTGGGGTATCAGGTGCTATATGAAAAATATCATTCATCATTCCAGCGTATATATCATGAACCGATGTTTTCTCCTGTCTAAAATAGCAGAAATTTCGCTCAGGGGTTCTTGGGACAAATGCGTCCCTGTTGTTAGCAGTTATACCGGATCGGCCCTTCAGGATATTGCTCATTAATTCTTTAATCTCAGTTTTGTGTTCGTTTAAAAGCCAGTTTAGGAATTTGACCACTTTGAAAATGTCGCCGGATTCTTTTTGGACTTTACTTCCAACAAAAATCCACAGCGGTTTTTCTATATTGTACTCTCTTAATGCAGACGCTTCGTTCTTGTGTTGAACCAATTGTTCATAGAATGCGATTGCATTAGCAAGTAAGAGGACTCTGGTCTGTTTCTCGCTAAAGTCTTTCTTTCCTAAGTTTAATATTCTAAAATCTTTGCCGTAACCGTCGCCATAGAAATATTTGTATGAATAATCAAACAATATAGCCTTCGAGTATTCTTTGAATGATTCTTCATTGCTGCTATCGATGGCTTGACCGAAAGTGGCGCTATATTCGAGCGTAAAACCATCCTTCGCTAGTTTTTCTCTAGTTCGCTTCCATGTCATATCTTCAGATTTTTGTCCCTTGTGCCCTTCGTCTACGAAAACTAAGTTTTTTGTGCCTAAAGATGAGATGTCAATGGTTACGCCTTCACCTTTCTTATCTTCTGGTAGTTTCAATTTGTGAATACTTACAACTTTGACAATATTTTTGTCAGATTCGAAGTACTCTCCAGTTTCTCCTTGGAAAAGTGTTGCAGGTATACCGCTAGCCTCTAGCTCGTCCAAATGTTGTTTTGACATTTCGTCGCTTGTAGTTATCAGGATAATATTTTCGAAGTTTATTCTATTTGGCCCTTTGTTGTAGGCTAGAAACTGCCAGTAGTTTGCATGCATTATAAGGGTCTTTCCACTGCCTGTTGCCATCCAGTAAGCTATTTTTTGAAGGTCTGGTCGTCTTGAGAAATAAGTGTCTGCTCCGATCTGCCCCACCCAATCATTTAAGTCATTAAGGAATTTTACGGGGTTTTGGAAGTACTCATCAAGATAGATCTCAGAAAACAGTAGACCCAGATATTGATAATATTTCAATGAAATATTCTGGCGCCTGTTAGTTTTTAATTTGTTAAAGTATTTCTGAATGTTTTCGTCGTATTGACGCAATTTATCGGCAGATAGTTTGTTTCCTCGCTTAGAGATTAAACTATAATACATGTAGCTTCTCCCATCATCTCCAAAACCGTCATTAACATCGCTGAACTGCTTAATCTCTGAGATTTTCTTCAATCCTATCTTGTTGGCAATAAAATGGGTAAGTATCAAATGATTTTCTAAACTGAAATGTGTTTCGCGGGAATCTGTTAGAATGGGCAAGGAATTATACTCCCATTAATCTCTTGAATTCTGGCTCTATCGCTCTAGCATTTTTGATGTAACTATCACCATTTACATACAGGGCGTCGATGTTCTTTCCTCTAAGAATTTTGTTCTCAATAAGCGCCCTGTCCTTTTGAAGGTCGATTTTTTCTAGGTTTCTCCAGACGACGACAATGCTCTTGTTCTTACTCTTGCCAAATACTACTTTGTACTTTCGATCTTTATCATCTAAAACCTGAAAACTCTCCACATCGAGTCCTAGTAAATAGTTGAAGGTCTCAACAAGATCGATTGTAACTTTCTTTTCTTCTGTACCATCGCAAGTAGTTATTTTATAATCAAAAGGTGTAGCAAATTTGTCAACCATTAATCGCGTGGGGCTTTCTTTCGTCTCATAATCAAGCATATACCGAAGGAAATAGTCCCCGTAACTACTCAGTGTTTCTTGGATAGTTTTGTCAGATTCTTTGAAAACAATATTGTTAAGGGTATCCTCATATTGTTCTAGGTGTAAGCATTTAACCAGTAAGGTAGTTCCTTGCTTTGATGTGGGAAGCTTATTGGCCCAATCCCTAGAGAACATTAGTTTCTTTATTCGCGGTTCAAGAATGTTATTGAAGCAATCAAGATCCATCTCAACAAGGATAAATCTCCTTTTTTGATCCATCTTATTATTAAGATTTATAATAGCAGAAGCAGAAGTTCCAGAGCCTGCAAAGAAGTCTAGTAGAATATCATCTTTTTTCACGATTGTATCAACTAAAAATTCAATCAGCTTCGAGGGTTTCGGAAAAACCGTGGCTCTTTCCCCAAACAAGTTTTGAATTTCTGTCGTTCCGTCCTTCGTCTTCGCTATTTCAGTTAAAACGGTCTTCGGATGCACTGTTCCTCTTTCTTTTTCATACCAAAGTATGCCTTCTTTATTGAAGAAGAAACGAAGCACTTTCTGACCTTTGGTATCATAGGTTTCTTTTCCGTCGAGCCATGACAAAATTTGATTCCGCATTGCCCATCCTGCGCTGATTGTAACAGGGGACTTCAAACGACCTTTTTCAAATATCATAGGCCCACGTACAATCGTCTCTTTTTCTTCACCACCGATTTCTCCTTTGAAAGTGGCATTATCACCTTCAAACTTCATTCCTGCCGGGAAGGTTATTTCAGAGGCTGGATTGTCTCTCGAAATTCTCTTTAGCGCACCATGTTGAATTGGGCTCTCGTCCTCAGACTCAAAATACGGAAGAGAGGTCTTTTCACGTGCGTATGACAAAACGTATTCGTGAGACCGCGTGAAATGACCGGCTTGAGTTCCCGTTCCCAGGTTCCAAATAAGTTGAGCAAGAAGGTTTTCTCTATCATATATGAGGTCCATTAATTTGCCGAGATTAAGTATCTCGTTATCGTCGATTGAAACATAAATTACGCCTTCCTTTTCCAAGAATTGACTAGCAAGCAACAATCTCGTGTACATCATCGAAAGCCAGCTAGAGTGAGCATAGTTATCCTTGTAGAGAAAACCATCTTCGCCGGTGTTATAGGGGGGGTCAAGGTAAATGCATTTTATTCTTTCTTTGTACTTTTCAGATGTCAATTGAAGCGCTTGGAAATTCTCACTTCTAATTATAAGACCACCAATCTTATCGTCAATGTTATCAAATGTTGCCAAGAGGCGATCTTTAAATGAATCATCGAAATAATGCGTATCAAGAACCAAAGACCTATGCTTCTTGAGAACCTCAGAATCCAACGTCTTTTTACCTTTTGTAGGGTAAAATGTGTTTTCGTTTATTTTATCGAGCATAAATAGGGTTTTCCATTCTGCAACTTGGCCCTCATTCTTGGCTATCTCGCTATAAAACTCTGGAGGCACCAAATCTAGAGTCAACAAATAATCTGCCTGTAGCACAAATTTCTTCTTTTCAAACAACCGTTTTTGGAAATCTTCTATTTGACTGAGGAAATCAATTATTTTGTTTGAAATATTATGGATGGCGTCTACCTTGGCCGAAATCATCTTTGCCCCATTTTGGCCTACTGATTCAAAGTCTTGGAGATTCCAGACTTCATTTTTTAGATAGAATTCAAGTTCACTCTTAAGGAACTTATCAAGATTCTTATGAATAAAAAAATCTCTTGTGTTGCGCTCAACATAGCTCCTCAAATGCTTTTCAAGCAAAGATGGCTCATTTTCACCTCGAGGTTTCAATACTCCAGCAACAGAACTTTTTCCCAAGGTGGATGTTAACACTTCGATTGCGTCTGCAATAAGCGCTTCTTGTATCTCCCTTTTGCCTATTTTTGAGAGCTCGTCACTATTTAACGCCCGATAGTTGAATCTAATTTCAAGAGCAGAAGCTTCATCATCTAACGTTGTGGGATCATCATGCGAAATAATGAAGAATTTTCTGTCGCCCTTAACATTACCATATTCGACACTTGCTTCAGTTAGAACAAAATTAATGAGAAGTCTTCCTGTTCTAAAACTGTATTTCTTAAAAAATTCGCCAGTCTTAACATAATACATGTCCTTGGTAGCCCAATAGAGGGCTATTTCTTCCCCGTTATAGGGGATATAATACTTGTCTTTGCCTCCATAGCGTCGTTTAGGAATTATGTCGCCTTTATCATAATACCTTGAAAAGAATTCATAGACATGATTGAAAACATCCGCTACTTGATACTGCGTTATACTAGCTTCTTCAAGGTCTTTCAATTTGCCGATGTAAAGTTTAATCTTCGGAGCGTCCTCATTCTTCCTCACATTGCCTTGATCATCTAAGGTGTCAGCGCCAAAATCTGAAATAATCTCACGCTTAAGTCTATCGACTTCTTCCCTGATATCCTCCTGGCTAATTTGTATATACTCCTTGAACTGCCTTTCAGCCTCAGCAATTAAATCCTTCTCTATAAAATCCTCGATTTGTTTTCGCTTGTAGTTCATTATCTTATAAATTCCAAAATCAAGGTCCTGATTTTCAAATTGGAAAAGTTCTTTCAACAGACTTTTTACTTTCTCTCGAACGTTCTCTTCAATCTGTGCCATGACTATTTCCTCCACCGGCAAATTGGTTCCTGGTCACACCGTTTGCAGCTCTCGCCAGGAGTGGGCTTAAACTTGCGCTTTGTTATTCTCTCTACAACCTTTTGTGCATTTTGCTTTGCTTCGGTTAGGGGCTGATCGGAGACATCAACTGGCTTTACGTCTGCATCATCAAGATACGCAACTGAGCCGCTAGTGACGAGCCTGCCCATAGTTCTCAAACCTGAAGTGTAGAGCCTAATTTGAGTTCCAACTTCTTCCAAAGTTCTGGCTTCCTCGGAACTTTTGTAGTCTCTAACTTCCAATTCGCCACCGCTTCTTAGGATAACGTCGACTTTCCCCATGATGGTGGCACTTGTAATGCCTGCGTCGTTGATTGGAAACTCTAACCGGTATTCAACTTCCTCGATGCGGTTTAGATCGTCTCCGTGTTTCTGGGAAAAAGCCACTAGCTTCTTCTTAGCACTGTTTCTGAAGTTCTCAAGAACACTTCCACCTACAAACGGCATGTGAAAGTCCTCGTCAACGCTTGTGGCAACTGCGCTAACTGGACTGTAACCTTCCTTGACGAGCTCACCTGCTCGTTTCAGGCAGTAATGCATGCCGTTCCCGTAGCCGATAGCTGGGTTAAGCTCTGGTTGATAGCCCCAAATCTCTCTCAAAAGATACATGTGAGGACAAATGCCAAAGGTTACGATTTCGCTTGCTGAAAAGGTCTGAATCTCATCAGACATAGTTCCTGAATGAAGTAAGATTGGTGGAATGGGCGCGCCATCATTTAGCGGTATAGCATAACGCAAATCCATGTCCTCAATGAATTCGCTTCTTGAGACAGCCCTTGTCAATCTCGAAAAATGACTCACAACCAAAGCGTCTTTAGCCCTAGTGATGGCAACATAAAAGAGACGACGCTCATCGTCTTTGTCGCTTTCATATCGAGCAACATCAAACATGTCTCTAGGAACGCCACACCAATCTTGCTCTCGACCAACCATCGAGGAAGGAAAACGCCTAACTACTGTGGCAAAAAGAAAAACAGTTGGCCATTCCAAACCTTTAGCCTGGTGAACTGTCATGACTTGGACCGCGTCGACTCCTCGAATATCATCAGAAGGCTGCTCCTCGTAAGCCGAAATAGCGTAAGTGCTCATGAACCAACACAGATCCTTCAAGTCTTTTCCCCATCTTGGACTGTGGCCACCAAACCTGTTGGCAGACTCAAAGTCGGTTAGAAGGTTGTTGAACCTGCCTAAGTTAGCCATAACCGCAGCATCGTTCCGGTCATCATAATCCAAGTTGTCAAAACCCAACACAGTTAAGACATCATAGTAGATCTTGGTAAAATTGTTGTAGGAGGGCTTGTCGGAATTTAGATCTTCCTTGATCTTACGCAGTTTTTGCTCTGCATCTCTTGGGTGACCGTGAATGTGAGCAGCATCCCAACATTCCAAAGCTGACGTTAACAAATCATCACCCGTGATTTTATCGCCCCAGTTGTGCGCGTCAATTGTCCAAAAGCCTTCATTCGAGAACCAAGCGAATATCTGGCCTACAGCTTGCGCTTCGTCTCTCTTGAAAAGACCAACTTTCCCACCTACAATGTAAGGAATGCGCCTTTCTTTCAACAAGTCAATTAGTGGTCCAGCCGAGGTGCTAACGCTTCTTGTTAGAACCCCAAAATCCGAATACTTCAAACCTTCATTGTCTGACATGAGCGCTTGAATCTGGTCAACAATCCATGAAGCCTCATTCTCTGCAGTTTCATTACTCGCAACTGCAACAAAGCCTTCTTCCGAACGAGTCGGATCCATTGCCTCGTAGTGTCCTCTTTCGAAGGTGCCAGCGAACTTGTTAGCGTTCCAAACAATACGTTTCCCACTACGTCGATTCTCATTAATGCTTACTTGCAGCGTATCTGGAAACTTTTCAGAAAAGGACGAGAAGAATCGTTCATCCGAACCCCGCCACTGATAGATACTCTGCCTTGGATCACCCACAACAAAAATGCCGGCGTTCTTCCCAACATACTCAATTAACTCAGCTTGGGCGCGGTTAATGTCCTGAAACTCATCAACAAGAAGATACTTAACTTTGCTAAGAGTATCTGGAGCCTGTCTTAGCTTCAAGACTGCTTCGTAAATAATTCTGCCAAAAGTCAACAACCTGTGCTCCTTCAGGAGGTCCTCGTAATGCTTAAGCTTCCTAAAGAACTCGGGAGCCCTCTTATTCAACGTCTTCTCATCTAAGAGCTCATCCCAAGCCATGTTAACAGTCCGCAAAAAGTCACGGCAACAATTGGAATAAGAATTTCCAGGGACATGAAGCCCCATTTCCCATCCATGCCGCAAGAGAAAAGCAATTTCCCGATTGTCATCCAACACGTTGTAGTTTCCAAACATGAAGTGATCCTCCAAAACCCGTTTTGCATAAGCATGGATGGTTCCAACGTACATTTCCCCAAGGTTAGCCGTAGCCTTTTCTCCGCAGATTTGCCCAACCCTCTGATAAATACGACTCTTCATGCTCTGAGCTGCCTTCTCAGTAAAAGTAAAAGCCACAATCGACTCCGGCTTCACCGCCTCCACTGAAAGCAGGTAAACTATCCGCCTTGTTAGCGTCTCAGTCTTTCCAGCACCAGCACCGGCGATAATTCTGTTGTATCTGCTTTTAGAAAGAACTGCCTTCTTTTGGTCAGCTGACAACTTTGGCGGACCGTCAAGAATCTTCTTAACTAAACCAGACGATGTCACTGTTTCAATCCTTCCCGACGCGCAACCTTATGTAACTAGCAGTGTTCTAGGAAAAATGCCTTTTCTATTTCCCCACACTCGAACACTACAAAAACCAATGGAAGACACACCAAAAGCAACAATAACCGTAAGATAATGATATGGAGTGCGAGGATAAAATGCAATTGCCTATATCAAGTGAAGAAATGCAAATGTTCATCGAAGTAGGCAAACTCGTCTCTTATCAACGCGCGCGCTAAGGGAATTCAAAAATCAACATGGGCCCGCTTCGGTTACATGAGCGTCTTTTAGTAAGTCTTTCCAGCCTTCTATTAGGATTTTGAATTGCAGAATTGACATCTGCTGTGCGATCTTCGAAAAGACACTGAACGGATCACAAACCTCAATTATGCTGCGTTTATCTGGACTAAGAGCGTTTTCTACCACATAGAGCCAGTAGTTCTTTCCCAGTCTCTGGGAGACTATCCATTCGTGGCTCGTCAACTCTAGGGGTCCAGTCTCACCAAATGATTTGACTTCAATGTACCTTTTTTCGTCTTTCCCCTCGCTGACCACATCGTACCCTTTGAACAATGGCGATACATCTATAGGCTTTCTGTCATGTTCTTCTTCATGTTTCAAAACGAATTCGACTCCCGCTTTCTCAACATCGATCTTCATCTGCGCCCCAGATCCTTCGTTTTTGGATTGTTTCTTACCCGCCATTCCAGTAGTCAGAATCGCAATTCCTAGGCACTCAGGAGCTTCGTAAGCTAATTGGCATTCATATTTCAGCCTCTCTAGCTCTTCTTCAGTAATCTTCTTCAATCGTTTGATGTGTGCCTCATCTCTCCCGATGTTTTGCTTCAGACGGTCTCGTTCTTCTTTGCCAATGAGTGCCCCGTACTGAAACCTCCGCTCGCTTTGAGCGACTCTTTCTCTCAGAAGGTTCATTGCGTCGCCCTGATAATTCTTGATATCCTCAATCTTAATCGCAGTCTCTCTCTCAACTTTCTTTTTTGTCTCATTAGCAGCATCTTCGGTTAGTTTGATGGCAACCTCCTCTGCCTGTCGATATACTGTGGTGAAAGACTTGGAATCTCCAACAATACCCTCAACTCTGGCATTCTTTGCCCCTTTGTCTAGTTCCCAAAAACCGGCAGGATCAACTTCCCCGAAGTGATTGGTAGTTTTATCCCATATGACCGCAATCAGTTTTTCAGCTCTTGGATTGCCTGCCAAGTCCATTATTCTGCTCTTGAAAACAAACAAAGCCCCTGTCTCTCCCGAAAGACTTTGCTTTATCGTCGCTTTCCCACCGAAATCTGGTTCCATGCAGATTTGGATAGTCCTAGTAAGGAGTGGATGACCGAGAGCCACAAATCGTGCGTCCTCATTCTTTTCGGCTATTTCCTTGCAGAAGGTAATTGGTTTGCATGCTCTGAAGTTCGCACGACCGCTTGAAGTCACCTTCCATCCTTCAACATAAAGACTCTGGAGGATTCTCTTGTCATCTTCAAGAATCCGAGGGAGATCTATTGTGAATATGCCTTTTTCAGTTTGACTGCCTTGAAGTTTCCCTCCATGTGTTTTTAGAAACAGATGAATGAATCTTTCGATTTCAACATCAGTAAGTCTGGCTTCGCTTGATTTCCCCAGAAGCCTTTGCACGGTTCCCATATCCAGGGTGTCTTTAATCAAGGACTTGCTTTCTATTTCCTGTAGAACACTTCTCTTCGCATCATCGATCATTACTTCAACTGATAACATCTGGGTTTCCACCCACGCTGAACCTCTTCCCACAGCTTGCATTACAAGATCTTCGATGCGAATGTTTGAGAGCAGCAAGCCTAGAACATCAAAGACTCTGTCTCCTATCTCCTCTTTGATGGTCTCAATTTTGTCCAATAACCGCTGGAAGATTTCTCCTTCAATGGTGTTTTCGATCAGCATATTGTGCACGAATACTTTCTTGTGTTGGCCAATCCTGTGAAGTCGACCAATGCGCTGTTCCAGTCTATTAGGATTCCAAGGCAATTCGTAATTGACCATCAGATGAGCAAACTGGAGATTTAGCCCCTCGCCTGCTGCGTCAGTTGCCACCATTATTGGAACATTTGGCTCCTTAAACCTCTCTTCTTGAGAAACTCTTTCCTCCAGCTTCATGCCACCATGAATTGTGGTTATCTCCGCATTCCACTGCTTGATAAGGGGCTCTAGTCTTTCAATCAGATAGTTGAGGGTATCCTTGTACTCAGTGAATATCAGGAGCTTTTCCAGAGGATCCTGCTCATGCGTCTTGCTAACAAACTCGACTAAAGCATCCGCCTTTGAATCTTTGGTCACCGCTCGAGCAAGCTCAACAAGCCCAGAAAGAACATCTATTTCTTGGTCAAGCTCCTTGAGGTTCCTAGCCATTGTCAGAACTTCATATTTCTTCTCCAGCTCTTCTTTCTCCTTATCCTCTAGATCTTCAATGCTGACTCCTTCTTCTTCCATTTCCTGAATTTCCAGTTCGGCGAAATCTTGAAGCCTGCCTAATTGCCGAAGATCCATGAGTCTTTGCTGTCTGTTTTCGAGCGATTTTGTTATTGCAGCAATGCTCGATGCCATCCTTTTTTGAAGAATCATCATGGCAAAGCTAACTCCCCTGTTCTTTGCCGTCGTTGCAAGGTTGAAGTAATGAGTCACATAATGGACCACACTAGCGTACAAATTGGATTCCTGAGGAGAGAAAGGAACAACTAACGTCTTGGCTTCCCTCGGTGGAAACAGTGGCTTGTCGTCCAAAGTTCGAACGTCTTCTTTTGTTCGTCTTATCATGATTCGTTTCAGCTTGTCTTTGGTCACATATCCCTCTCGTGCGAGAAGATACGGGTCGAGAAGAGAGAGAAGCCGATAATAGGCATAGCTCTCCCCTGAATGAGGAGTAGCGGTGAGGAATAGCAGGGAATTTGAAGCTTCTTGCAGAGCTTCGCCTAGGACAAAACGTCTCGTTCTGAAAGTCTTTGCACCGAACCGGTGGGCCGCAAGCTTGTGGGCCTCATCAACGATTACCAGATCCCAATCTGTTCCAGAAATCCCATCCAGAACACTTTCCCTCTTCGCAAAATCCATTGACGTTATTACATGATCATAGATTGACCAAGGGTTTGACTCAGGCTGATCTTCATAACAACTACTAAGGCGAGATGAATCCATGACCGTAAATTTCTCTCCAAAGCGCTCGAGGAGCTCTCTTCTCCATTGATACAGTAGGGCAGCAGGCACAACAATCAAAACACGCGTAATCCTCCTCCTCAGTTCAAGCTCCTTGATCAACATGCCCGCCATTATTGTCTTTCCCAAGCCAGCATCATCAGCAAGCAGATACCTAGGCCAATAGGTTTCCAACATCCTGTAAACCGCTTCAACTTGGTGTGGGAACACAGTTATCTTTGTGGACGAAAGGCTGAGAAGTGGATCATAGAGATACATATAGGAAAGCCTGTTTGCTTCAACCAGTAGATCAAAACGGTCCGAATCGTCGAACTTTCCGCTCAGAGCCAATTCTAGGGGTGACAATAAAGGCTCTAATATCATGGGAGGAGAAAGAAAGGTCATTATTTTGTTGTTTCTTAGAGACAGCAACTCCAGTTTTTGGCTTTTTCCTATTGGAGTTGCAGAAACAACTTTGAAGATGCCCTCTAGCCCGTTGATCTTGACAAGATCCCCACCCTTCATCGAAACTCACCCACGTCTTCAATCTTAACGATTTCAGTTAGAGAATAATGTAGTACCAAGATATTTATGATTTACAAACAAACTTCCAATCGTCTAATTAAGCAGTTTGCGATTTGAATTCGCGTCTCAGTTTTTATATCATGACACGCTACAAGAAACGGAGGTGTAGAAGCGAAGACTCATACTCCCTTGGCGAGTTTGCGTCTCGACTAGAGAGTACTAGAAGCATAAGAGGCACAAAATGAGACCTGTCAATTCGGAGAAATGGCAAATTCAGCCTGGCAGTCGAGCAAGTCCTATTTGCACATGTGGTCTTAACACGACGTACTACCTCAAGGACCTTGGGGAGAAAAAGTTGGTTTATAGACTCTGCTCGAGATGTGATGCTTCGCTTATAGATCATCTTGGATCTCAAGGATGGCAAAGGTTCATATTAGTTCCGTCGACAAGGAAACCCTTCGACTCTAAAGGCTATGATCCCGACAAAGTTGGCCCCTTAGGTGACAAGAAAACCTGCAAAGGTTGCAGGCACTTTGAGGAAAATGTTGGTAAGTGCCTGGTTACTGGAAAAAGGGTTAGTGCAAACTGGAAACATGCTTGTCGCCAGTTTGGAAGAAAAGGTTTGTAGCGTGCGCGACTAAACCTTTTTGCCGTTTCTCTTTTTCCTTTTCTTTCCTTCTGCAGTCGCACCTTGCCCTCCCGATCCAACATAACTTGAACCTCTCAACGGTGAAGGCACTCCGTACGGCACGGAATGAGTTCTGCGACCGCCTCCCCCTGAGTGAAATCCCATGGGGGGTAGCTTCACATCCTCGGGCCATTTTGTTCCATCTATTAGTACGATTTTCGGCAAGCTAGTCGTCTGAACAGAAGAAGTGGGTTGTGTTTGATATCTCCACGGCTTTCTGACACGTGAACGTGGTGCATTCATTGTCTGAGCTTCAACCCTGCCAGTCATTGCTTCCGGTACTTGTTTGCCATTCTTTCGGTCCCATTCCTCGAGTTTGGCTCGATCGATCGCTATGACGACACGGGATCTGGTCGACTTGGAGTCAAAAAAGTAATCCGTAAAACTTGACTTTCTAACGAGTCCTATCTTGGCAAGAGTTCTCATTATCTTCTCAGCTAGCAACGTCTCGATCTTCGAAAATTCGGCGATTTTTGTACAAACTGTCTTTTCATTCTCTCCTTCGACAGGTCCTGCTTTCAGATATTCCAGGACAGCCTTAATACTATTGCCGATACTAGCTTCTCCGTCATCCGTCTTGTCGGAAATAGTGTTCGCCTTCAAGTTAGATGAGTAATACCAGAAGATATTCCTTGCGAGCGCCCAGAAATCGACGCTTCCGAATAGAAACATCCTCTATTGGAGCGCGTGTACATCAATGTATACATTAGTAATGAATTTCTGTAACTTGTGCCTTCCGATTCCCAAACATGAGTTGAGAAGTTCAATGGCACCTTCCCACTCATAGAAGGTTGCAGGCCCCTCCATCTCAACGTCGTTAAGGAAGTAAACATATACTAAGTATGCAGGTAATTCATTTTTTCTTAGCAAGTAAAGATGGGCTAAGCGATTTGTGTACTGATAGAAACTTTCAGACCAGGCTGCGTTAACTCTAGAATTCAGATAACGCCCAGTTTCCTCAAGGCTCTCTTGTATCTTTTTCATTGACGCTTCATCCTGAGCCTTCGATTTTGAAATCAATTCTGAAATGTGTGATTTTGCTTCAACCAAAAGCAACTTTCCACCAGAGCTTTTCCCCAAGGCATCCCACTGAGGCCCTCTTTCAGGCCAAAACTGTGCCAACGGCATTTTCTCCAGTTTGACTCCGAGCAGGTTCAGGAAAGCTTGATCCCGATACTCCGCGTAGTTATCTCTTTTCAAAGGTGAAAGCCATTGGATATCCTCATTAACTGAGAAACTCAATGTGCTCCAAATCTGCGAGTTAAGAATCTCCGGCCTATCATTGACCAGTTTCTGAATCCATTTTTGACTTCCTTTCCTCGCTTGAGGTTGAGGGAATCGCGCCATTTCAGTTCAGTCTTGATGTTGGTCAACCTACGTTATTTGTTTTTCCAAAATTAGCGCGCGCTGATCTGAACACTAAAAATTGAAAAGACACTTGACGTCAATCGTCTCCTCTCTACATAGCCCCAATCGAGCAACACTGACAGCAGCATCAGCAAATTGGCAAATAAGCTGCCTTGAAGACACCGAGAAAAACAAGACGCCAATAATAAGCAGTCTTTCAATCGTATAGCATTTGCCACTCACGAAAACTTCAAAAACAAACCTCGTTATCGACCGTGTTCTATTCGCGGAAGAAGCGGTCGAGACCATTATCGGATCTGTGCTCCTCACATCTTGGACAGTAATCTCTCATGAATTGAAATCATGTTTGATACTACATAAATTCCAGCCTCGTGCTCAATTGCGTTCCGGCATTGAACATTTCAGATGCCTATAGTTGAGTGCCCAACAATTGTGCGCAGCGCATTAAGAATAAGATCTTTTGTTCCTGTGCGCTTCCAAAAAAGAGAACCAGAAAACAATGCAAAGAAACCTGCTAGAATAGTCAGCCCTTCAGGATAACCGATCTCTTTTCCCAAGGGAGAGAAAAGCAATCCAACTCCTAAAACCACTATGTTTACGTAAACTCCCACAACGCCTAAATGATCCGAGTAGACATTTAAGATGAACTCAATTTCGCCCAAGATTGTAGAAACAAGGCCAAGCACCATTCTAGAATGAGAAGATGCGATTTCCCAAGCTGTTTTGAACTTTTCGGAAATGTGAACCAAAACTCTATCAATACAGTTAGACATGACTGAGAAAAGTGTTCCGCTCTGGCTGACCAAACTACGTAAGCTCAGAAGGCTACGGTACCCCTTTCTGCGGATCAAAGCCATCCAACTGCTATCTATTTGCCTTTCCACATCGTTGACTTCCGTTAAGATCGTTCTGCTAATTGCTCTGTGAGCTATTTCCAGCCTTCGATCAAGTTCATCTGATAAACTATCAATGTCTGTGTCTTCCCCAATTGCCGAGATGCCGCCCACTAGATTTTCCTCCTCTGTTGCTAAAGAGTAGCCTAATTGTGAAGACACATCAATCGCACATAGAAGAATGTCATCATAAACCTCTTTCATCTCTCCTTTCATGAATTCGACGTTCGTTTTGTCAGGTTCTTTCAGAACAATTCTCATGATACCATGACAATAGACCTCAACCAGATGTTTCTTCTTCATTTCTTTGGCGATGGAGTCGACTCCTTCAAGGCTGCCTTTTCTTTGTTTCCATACATCTTCGAATTCCTGCAGTTTTGTGTCCGTAAAAGTGAGTGCCGCGCTTAACTTGTCGTCATTTTCTGCAATCTCGGTCAACAAGTAGCTCTGATCATATCGAGTTTTGAACTCTGAGATTAGCTTCTTCATATCTACTAGACGAAGAGTTGGAATCAGACCGAAGTACACAAGCAAGACTATCCCTCATTAGGGGAAAGACTTTACGAATATTCCTACTTTTTTCTCTGGATGCTTTCTGGCCCAAGCCTCGCTTGCTTCTCTCATCAACGCATTTTCAGGTTCGTTGTTGAGTTTTAAGAAAAAACGTTCTATTTCTTGTGCACTGTTCTTTCCCCAATATTCCTGAATCAATGCAGCTATTGAATTACTAAGATAGACTTTTCCCCATTCTGTAGTCCTCAGATCATGGGTCTTGAAGTACTTGCTCGGACCTTTTTCCATGACAACTGGTGAGCCTTCATCTCTTAATAAACCGATCATTAGCCATGTATCAATGCAGCTCTGAAGCTCCTCGTCATGCGGACCAGAATGAGCTAAGAACTGATCAAAAGAATAACTCGTACCTTTGCCAAACTTCTCCTGCATAAACTGATCCAGAAGATAGACTGTCTTCTGAATCCTTGTATATGTTACCGGTTGCTTATTCTCCGAAAGCTTAGCTAGTAACCTAAGCAAGAGTTCTTCCCTAGGAACCAACCTATCTCCCCTCCGATAGCTTTACTACTTGCTCAAAGATCGCCTTGAGACTTCTCCCCTTTTGCATCAATTCCAATGTCGATTTGCCTAATGAAGTTTTCTCAAGAAGCCTTGTTTTCTCGTTTTCTGTGATTATACCCATCATCATCATTGTGTCTAGTATCCCACTCAGTCTTCCTAGGCTGACGTCATATTTTTGTTTCAAGGAATATCCTTTCAACTTAGTTTTGCCCTTGAGAATATCATGGAGATCCTTTCGTAGCTGTGGTTCATGAGCTATTACTATCAGTATTTCCTTGAATATGTCGGTAATGTCTTGCCCCATTCTGTTCCACTAGCTCTAAGCGTTAATCTTTAAGTCTAGATTTAAACCTTTGCTTTAAGGCTCAACTTTTAGCTTTAGCCTGAACCCTTTGATCAAAACATAAATGCTCAGCCTAATGGCACGGAATAAATGCCTAGGCAACGGCGTCGAATAAATACTTGTCAAAGGAATCGTCAGTAACTCATGTATGTATAGTCAATTTCCGTATTTTCCTGTGGATATTGCTTCATGGTAAAGATTGCCGTCGATGCGCCGCGTGCACTAGCCAAAGAGCGCAAAATAGTTAAAGATACTATAAATGTAGAAAACATTGGTCAATAGTATGCCTAGAAGAAGAAGCAAAGAGCTTTGGCGATAGAAGCTTGTATAAAGCAGCGCGCATGTTTGTTCCGAAAATGGTTGAAAGTGGCTCTAAGTCCATTTTTGCATACTTAGATCCATTGTGGATTTGTTTGATGAACGTGTTTTGGCTGTGCTTGAGGAATAAAAACCATTTTTAACCGTTTTAGGGACAAGCCAGCGCGCGAACTCTGCCAAAATAGTGGTCGATCTCTAGACTGTCTGCTTCATTGGTGATCCTGATTCGGCGATTGAGTAGTCATCTTGTTTCTTTATCGTGTAGATTACATCTGCCACGTCCACGATTTCGGGATGATGAGTTATTATTAGCATTTGAGGTATGATCCTGCCGCCTTCCCTGAAGAAGGAGCTCAGAATATTCACCAGCTCTTTTCTTCTCTCTTCGTCCAGATGTGTCGTAGGCTCGTCCATTATGATGACCTCAACTCTTCCTGATAGGACCTGCGCAATGGCCAGTCTAAGCGCGATGGCCAGAGCGACGCGTTCTCCGCCACTTATCTGCTCAATCTGTTGTTCGCCGCTAGGACCTATTACGGCAATGTTGTAATTATCGTCGATCTTGATGTCGGAATAAGCGAGATTGAACCTCTCAAAAAGATCCCGAGTAGACCTCTCAAGCAGAGGCCTTGCCCTAGCTCTGATCATTTTCTGGACGCCGTCCTTTCCATACGCGGTTCTAATCTTGTTTAAGAGCCCTATGAAATTGTCAACGTGCCGCTCTTCCTGCTCTCTCTTCTTGAGAGCTTCAAGTTTCTCGTCATAATTCGCCATCTCACTATCAGCGGTCTTCTTGTTCTCCACCATCCCTGTGATTGTTTCTCTCAACCCATTCCTAGAATTAATCTCAGCTTCGAATTCATCCTGTTTTTTCGAATGCTGTTCTTCGTCATAGTTGAGCTTCGTGATTTCCTCAAGCGTTCCATCGAGTTCTTGCTCTTTGCTTGACAAAACTTCTCTTGTGGCTGCTACGCTGTTCCCATATTCTGACTCCCGTCTTGCTATTGAAATGTTCTGATCATACTCTTGTTTCTTCTGCCGAAGCGCTTCTAATTCCCTTGAAGGCTCTTTGGGTTCGTAACCAAGATTAGAAACAGAGTCCTTCAACGACTGCGAGACTTTTTCCAAGGCCTCCGTGACAGGTTTCATTTCAGCCATGACTTCTTCTCTAGGCTGCAACTCTGTCAGTTCACGTTTGGCAGATTCAAACTTCATATAACACTCTTCAAGCCCGCCTATCTGGTTGCCAAGCTCCGTCAACTCGCCGTCAAGTCTCTTGAGGACGTCAACATTCTTGTTGAGTTCTTCTGCTTCCAGTCTCTGTTTACTGAGCTTTTCCCTAGTTTCGTCGAGCTGACTGGCACGTTCTCTGATCTGCTCAGGTTCTATCTTGTCCACTTTTTTCAGTTGCCCTTTAGTATGATCCTTTCTCTGGATGATGGTTGTAAGCTCGTTTCTCGTCGTTTCAAGTTCTCCGTTGATCCGCTCTTTCTCGGAGGAGAACTTGCGCCCTAACTGAACAATCTGCTCTGCTGTCAGGTCTGTTTCGCAAGTTGGGCACTTTTTCGCACCCGGTTCTGAAGGCCCAAGCTTGGAAAGATTGTCATCCAACTCCTTTTCTCGATGCTCGAATATTCCGATGCTTTTCCGAAATCTGTCAATTTTCTCGTCAAGCTCGCTTCCGACGGCCTCAAGTTCGGCCTTCTTTTTGTTAAGAAGGATTTCGACCGTTTCAAGAGTCACTTGAGCTTCAAGTATCTCAGAGCACTTCTTCAGTTCTTTCTCCAATGCCGCATTCTTCTTCTGCTCATCTTTCTCCAGATCCTTGATTGTTTTCAGGGCTTTTTCAGCAGCCTTTTCCGAGCCCTCGTATTGTCTGCGTTCCTTGCTTTTTTCTTCTTGAAGAGCTTTCTTTTCGCAGTAGAGTGCTGAGTCTTTCTCGTTTTCTTTCAAGACTCCCTCCAATCGGTCCAAGTTGCGCAGTTTTTCCTCGAGCACTTGCTGCTTCGCTTCTTGCTCGCTTCTCTTCAAAATGCACTGAGAGTATTGCTCCAAAAGGGGCAGTTTACTGACTTCGCCTTCTAGACTCTCTGTTAGTTTCTTGGCTGCAGTGGCCTTGTTCAACTCGGTTTGTTCTGTCTCCAGTTTCTCCTGCTCACTTGCGACGGCCTTTTCAAGAATACCTTTTTCTTTGTCAAGTCTATCGAATGCTTTCTTGTCCTCTTTCAGTTGATTTAGGCTCGTTTGAAGACCACTGATCGCTTCTTCGATTTTGCTCAGCTCTTTTCCTTTGAATCCAATGGACGCCGCCAATTCGGTGGATGTGGTTAGGTGTCTCTGTCTTTCGTTTTCCAGCGTTGATCTCTGGTCCAGCTCCGTTTTCAGCACTATCTGCGTTTTGCAGTATTCGTCGATGATATCCTTGATGTCATGCCAAGCTTTTTCAAGATCTTCTACCCCGAGAAGCCTTGAAATAAGCTCTTTCCTGATAGCAGGTTTGGCGGTGACAAGTTCTTCGATTTCGCCTTGTTGCACATAGATTGATTGGAAAAACATACTCTTGTCCATAGCCAGTACTTTCTCGATTTCAGCAAGGACTGCGCCTCCGCCCTGTGCTAAAAGTGTCTTTGAACCGTTTTGAATGCGATACAGGTTGCCCTTGGCTGACTTCTCCCGCTCCATTGACCATTCTGCAGAGTATTTGATCCCGCCCTCAACAAACTCCACCGTAGCCCCGCATTTCTTCGCCGTGGAGTTGATTAGATTCTCCTTCTTTCCGCGGTTGCTATAATCGTTGAATAGTGCAAAGCTGATTGCATCAAGTATCGAGGTTTTGCCTGCACCGTTGGGACCTACGACCACGTTTATGCCATAACCAAGATCCAACTCGGTTTTCTTGTGAGAAACGAAATCGTTAAGCTTAATCTTGTTCAGTATCATCGAGCTTTCCCGCCCACGAGACTTTGCGGAAATACTCATCAGCCACGTCCTTGGCTCCAACAGTGTCGCCTTGCCTAAGATGCTTCAGCATCTCATTCGCCAGCTCGGCAACCTCTTTTTTCTTGAAGTAATCAGTCAGAACTTGGGTTACGTTGAAGGAGCCTGGCTTCAGTTCAGGCAACCTCATCTCACTTTCTTCTGTGACTGTTGGCCTGAAAGTCAGAACCTTGCCCGCTAATGCTTCACTCAACGTTTGGTGAACAGCTTGTCGATCGACATCTTTTCCCTCTACGCGCACCTGAACAACTGGTGCTTTCTGACAACTAGCGAAACTCCCAACAAACTCTTCCAACTCCTCCTTCAAATGTGCATAGTTTAATGTGACATCCATCTGAGGTCTGATACGTTCAAGATTGACATTGGTTACCTTCGCTTCGCCCTTATCGACGTCCACAATGTAGAAACCTTTTCCCTTTTTCTTCCACTCAGCAATCTCGTCACTACGGATAATCTCCGAACTGCCAGGATACGCTAGCTCGCCTTGACCATGAGAAGCCTTAATTCTAGAATGAAGATGCCCCATGGCATAATAATCAAAGTTTTTCGGCACATCCGTCAATGCCAATTCACATGCTTCTTCTATGAAGAACTGATCTATTGCTTCATGAAGCACAAGAATGCTGCAATGGCATTTTGTCTTGAGGCTTCCAAGCTTCTTCAGTTCCTCTGCAAGAACTGCACGATACATTTGGCT
>Ga0315291_10002080_pt1 | contig 26445 bp, 24 predicted proteins | sample YL17G12_20_MG_FD_203070 | JGI IMG/M metagenome (GOLD analysis project Ga0315291, IMG submission 203070) | Sediment microbial communities from Yellowstone Lake, YNP, Wyoming, USA - YL17G12_20 | ecosystem: Environmental > Aquatic > Freshwater > Lake > Sediment | place: USA: Wyoming | collected...
AGGTATACAGCGTGGCTGACCCCTGGGGGTTCCGTACCCGGCAGCAAACTACTGCGGGATCTATCTCCTTCCCATCCTCGTCCGTGAAAGCCCCCAGCACCCGGATCACATTACCCAAGGGATACTCGTTGGCCATCCCGCCTCCTCTCTGGCGTGTTACGCTGGCGTTATGTCAATGTGATAATTCCGTCCGCGTGCCAGGCGAGTGTGTAGTTCCCCCCGTTGGTCACGGTCGTCAGCGCCCAGTAGGCGATGAGCATGTCCGCCGATGGGGTCGTGATCCCATCGTCGTACAACACGGCCCAGTCGGGGATCGCGTCCGCCGGCGTCGTGAGCAACAGGCCCGTCCAAGTCACGTTGTTGCCGTCGAACTTGCCCAGATCGAGTCCCGCCTCATACGTCACCAACGGCGTCCCTACCAACTCTCCCTTGGTGGTGTAGCCCGCGCCCGCCACCTCCTGGTCAATGATGTCTGCCAGGCAGGTATCCGTGTCCATGATCGGGGCCGCGCCGTGGATCAGGCACACTCTCAGGTTTGCGCTCTGGAGGTTGTAGATCCCCTCCATCACTTGATGTTTGAACACGCCCATAATAAATCCGTCGCCCTCAGCCATTTTGCCCTCCAATTTCAGACTTCACAGACAGTGTTTTCAGCCCGATGATTTGGTCCACCGGCCCGCTGGCCTGTGGTCTATCTGGCGGAAGCGCCGCCAGTTCCGCTCGCAACGTCTCGATCTGCTCGCGCAGGTGCGCGATGGCCTGATCCCTGCGCGGGTCGGGGTCGTTCGCTATGCTCTGGATAAGCCATTCCCCCAAACCGATCCGCGCCTCGATATCTCTGCGATCCCTCATCCATCACCTCCTGCCAGTTTATCCTCTATGACCACCACATAGAGTTGCAACTCGCTCAACGTCACTCCACCAACTTGTAGCTCGCTCAACGTCACCCGATTGACCAGCATCTCACTGATGTCAATGTGGGCCAAGTAGCGGTTCACGACGTCCACGGTGGGGGCCAACGAGGCCAAGTGGGCGACGCCCATCCAGATGTAAAGGCCAGTGAGGTTGGAGATCGTCGCCTGCCCCGCTGCCGCTGCCAGGACGAGCGCGTCCAGTTGCACGGAGACTTCGCCCAGCAGCAATGCCAGCGTCCGCGCCGATCCGCTCAGGGGCAGCGCGCTCAGGGCGATGGCCACGGCCCCCGGACTAACGTCCATCCCCGGCGTCGCCGCAATGATAGCCAGCGCATCCAACAGCAGGGACACACCCCCCGGCATGATCATGGCAACTCGCGCCACTGAGACCATCGCCAGCGCATCCAGGGCCAGGGCCACGGTTCCGGGTTGCACATCTAACCCTTTCACTGCCCCGGCCAGCGTGAGCGCATCCAGCACCAGGGCCACCGCTCCCGGCGAGACGTCCAACGCCCGCGCCGAGCCGGACAGGATCAGCCTATCCAGGGCGATCATCCCGCCGATCATGACGGACAGCGTTGGCGTCTCGCCTACCAGGGCCAAGGCTTGCATCGCCAGGGCCACTGCGCCGGTTTGCACGTCCAGGCCAAGGGCAGATCCCAGAAGGCTGAGAGCCTGCATGGCCAGCGCCACCACGCCTGGCTGCACATCGAGTGTGCCCGCTGCTCCGATCAGGCTCAGGGCGTCCATCGCCCTGGCCACGGCCCCCGGCGTGACCGTCGCCGTTTCCGCCGCCGATAGCAGGGTCAATGCGTGCAAAGCCAATGTGGCCGCGCCCGGAATCACATCCAGCCCGAACGGCGTGCTGAGCAGTGTCAGCGCATCCATCAATAACGCCACAGCGCCCGGCCCCACATCTAGCCCCAACGCAACGCTTGCCAGGCTTACGGCATTGAGCACTAGCGCCACCACTCCCGGTTGCACGTCGAGGATCGGGGCTGCACCCCCCAGGATGAGCGTCTGCATGTCCAGGGTGGCAGGCGCTCCAGGCTGCTGAACATCGAGAACCTTCGCCGCCGCCAGCAGGGTCAGCGCATCCATCACCACGGCCACCGCCCCTGGCGTGACATCCAGGGTCTTTGCGGCCCCGCTCAGGATCAGCGCGTCCAGGGCCAGGGTGACAACCGCCACTACCGCCGCGTCGGGAACGGATGAGGTCAATGCCAGCGCACCCATCGCCAGAGATACTGCGCCCGGCTGCACATCCAGGAGCTTCGGGCTACCTATCAGCAGCAGGGCATCCATCACCTTTGTAACCGCCCCTGGCGTAACCGTGGCCGCCTTCGGCGCGCCCAAAAGGGTAAGGGCGTCCATCATTAGCGATATAGCGCCGGTCACGTCCAGCAGCTTGGGAGACCCGGCCAGAACCAGCGCATCCATCGTCTTGGTGATTGCTCCCGGCTGCACATCCAGTAACTTCCCGCTTCCGGCCAGGATCACCTTGGCCAGGTTCACCGTTGCGCCAGTGACTATAGGTTCCAGGGCGATGGACATTGCGCCCTTATAAGACGTGTGGGCCAAGTCTACAGTGGTATTGCCATAGGCCCCGGCGTTCGCCCTCTCTCCCGTCGCCATGCCATGCCCACCGCCCAGGCCGGTGGTGCGGCAGTTGTCCGCCCGCTCGGTGATGGACTCGAGACCGGCATTGGCCCAGTTATTAAACTCTGTCGTGCTACTACTGTTGTAGCTGGTGGAGCAAATGAGCACGAGCAGGCAAGCATCAACCGTCGTTGTCGCCCCTGGGATAACACCCGTCAGGTCGTTCGCCCCACCATCGTTGCCCTCTGCATACACATTCCAGGGGTTTTCCGAGGCCTTGCACCCGCTGAATAGATAACTCTGTGCGGTTGCGTGGTCGCCTGGGGCTGCAACTGTCGGATCGCCGTCAGAGCCAACGCAGCGTTTCCAGTAGACCGCGATCCTGGATGCGGGGTTGACCCCTCCCGTCCCAGCCGCTTTGTTCGCCTGAGCGCCCAACTCTACGAACCCTGCCGCAAAGCTTAGCGATATGGCCTGATTTTCCGATTCCACGACGACTATGGCGATGTCTCCGGCAACAGGAGCATTAGGCGCGGTTGGCAACGGGACTGACAATGCTCCCGTTCCATAAACGTATACCCCCGATGCCTTGAAAGTCGGAAAAGCCAGGGTGGTGGTATATTCCACTACCAACTTGGGGCGATAGGCGGCCGTGGCATGGTCTGAGCTCGCCAGAAAGTTATTGGTGCCCGTGATGCCTATGAGCACCAGACCATAGTTCGTGTTGCTTGGCCCAAACCAGTCTTCTACCCGCGATGCGGTCAGCGCTGTAGAATACTCTGTACCCACTGGAGCGCTGTCAACGACAGTGAAAGTGCCGAGCAAGCTCGATTCATAATCCGTCCCCGATGTCTGACAGCCAGCTGATCCCGGCCAAGCCACGGTAGCGTACCTTTTCCAGTCCCAGGTAGACTCGCCCACCGCAGCAACCGCCTCATTCTTGGTGCCCTCAACCCAGTCCTCGTTGGCCTGAGCCACGGAGTAGACGTTGACCGTGCGAGACCCACCGGCGTCCAGGTAGTTGACAGTCATGTAGAGCGTGGCGCTAACACACACGTCTGAAGGGTGTCGCACGCTCAGGTCAAACTCCAGTAAGGAGCTCATAGCCGCCGGTCTTGTTTCCAGATGGTCGGAGATGCCGCTATTCCAGGTCGGTTGTGTGCTATAGAGATAGCAGTCTTTGCCCACCGTCCCTTGCGGTTGCAGGGTCATCGTGGGGTCAATCGTCACCGGGTAAACCGCGCCCGTGAAATCGGCGGTGAACTCCACGTATCCACCAGCATAAGACGTGCTGACAGCGATAGGGACGCCGTTCGCGTCCGCGCCCGTTGGCCTGTAGACCACGCCGACAACCTCAGCCTCGGACAGCACCCGCCAGTTGTTCCAAGTGAGGCCGGTCAAGCTGACAGGCCAGCGAATGCGGCGAGCGGCGGCAGCGGTCTTGAGCACAACGTCAAGCTTTACGCGATGCCAGTTGACCTCGACGCGGAGGGAAAAGTTGGTTTGGTCCCAGAGGATTGTACTGCCCGCGCGCGTGGGCGCGTTGAGCGGCAGATCAGCCCAAGCGGAGCCGGTCCAGTATTGCGGCCTGCCAAACTCTACATACTCGGTGCTGACGTTGCGGCGCGGATACCAGCGGCGAGTGCCGTCCGTCTTAGCATAGATGGCATGGGCCATCGCCTTTGCCATGTGCGCGAAGGAGGGCAGGTCGCTGTTGACCAGGTTCTCATCAACTGCTTGCCACTGGTTGCTTTCGTCCTGATACCACTGGTCATGCAACGTATACGTGGCGCGATGACGCCCCGGCTTCCACGCCGGGTCGCGCTCGATAGTATAGTTCCTAGCGCGCCTGACTATCTCCACTGCCATCAATCACCTTTGCCGCTTCCGGCTGTGGCTCCGGCGGAGTCACTGGCCGAAGGACGATCTCGCCCCCCGCGTTCTGCGCGAACTGCCACTCCCCCAAAAGCCCTGCCGCGCTTGTGTAGAGAGCGCACAATTCCTTGAGAGCGCCTTCTAACTCCACGAGTTGCTTTTGTGCTGCTTCGCGAACCTGCGCCTGCTCCTTCGCGATCGAAAGCACAGCCCTCTGCCTGGCCGCGCTAAGTACATGATCCATGTCCCTCCTTATGCTTCGATGAATCCTAATGCGACCAACGCCGCATGCACGCCGGCGGCAGTTACCGGAACGCCAGTCTGTTTAGGAATTGCCACGGTATCGTAGAAGCCCAGGCGTCCCGCAGTAAATCGGAGCTCCCCGGAGTTGGTCGTCACCAACTCTATCGTCGCCACACTTGCACCATTCTTCCCCGCGATGATGAGGATCTGGGACTCTTTATCGGCGGGGCAGTTGGTGGTCACGATCATATTGGCGTTCCGTCCGGTCAACGAATAGAGATCCAGGTGGGCATAATGTGTACCGCCTGTCACATACGTATAGAACCCCGCTTCACGCGCTCCGCCATAATCGAAGCCGTACTCTGCGACGGAACTGTAGGCATCTGTAACAGCCGAGATGGCGATCCCTGCCGCCGAGAGTAGAACGTGGCCTCCCCCCGCGCTGAGTTTCCCGTCCGTGCCGATCTCCACTTGCATCGTGGTGCCGCCCCGGAACAGCAACTTCCCCGCGCTCTGATCCCATAGCAGGTTCGCCTTTGACGCCGTGTTGTCGCCCAACAACACATCCCCGATCCCCAACGCCTCGCCATTGACTGTGGTTGCCTCATTGAGCAGCGAGAAGGTAGGCTTGCCGGCGCTGTCCAGGCCGAAGATGCCACCGGCGCTGCCCTCCACCTTGCCCCTGCCCGCGCCGGTCAACAATAACGACATCGGGTTGCGCGTCGCTACTACCGGCAGGCCCGACTGGTATATCTGCCGCACCTGGTCGGCAGTCAGCACCGCCTCGGTGACAAAAAGATCGCAGAGATAACCCGGATGCCCAACTGTCGTACCAAGGGGTACAGAACAGCCTGTAGCGAAAGTGCTGGCGTGTAACGTCGGCGCAATCGCCTCGAAATGCGCGTGATCGCTCGGTAGGCCATCCACATAGACATACATCAAATCCGAATCGGAATCCCAGGTGCAGACCGCATGATGCCAGGCTCGTACCGTGCCTGATGCCAAACTTGCAGAGTAGCCCCTAACGCGGAAAATAAGGATCCCACTTGGATTGACATGCGCGTCCAACTGCTCATTGCCGTTCCCTGCTTGCCATAAGAACCCGGTATTCCAACCCTCACAGTAATACCAGAGACCGACACTACCCTTGCGGGCGTTCTTAATCACGTCGCCGATGACATAGGTGACGTAGGATGCTACTCGCGCGCTCGTAGAGGCGTAGGCCGTTCCCGCCCAGGTGTGGCCCGGCAAGTCGCCGGAGATGAGGGGTGTGTTATAGGCCAGGGTCGTGATCTGACTACGGGTGAGGTAAACCGTGGCCCCCGCTGCACTATAGAGGTAGAACTCAAAGCTGGAGCCAGACCCAGCCGTTGCGCCAGTATAGCAGTAGGTGTTCCACCCCAGAGTGCTAAAGTCCTCGTAATGGCTGCCGGAGCCCAGGTTGCTCATGACGCGGAAACTGCCCGCGGCGAGGTAAAATCGCAGATACCATGTGTACGTCGTGCTGTTGGTCATCGTGCCGTGATCGAGGAGGACGTAGTAGCTGCCGCTTCCGGTGAACACCAACTTCTGGCTTTTTGTGCCGTACTCGATGTACGCCATGTCCGTGTTTTCGGTCGGCGTGATTGTAGCTCCAGCATCGCTCTCGGTTACCGAGGGTGCCAGGCCGCTGGAATACGTTCCGCCAAACACCGGGTTGTAGATCAGATTGGTCGCCGCCCCGCCCGTTTGCAGCGCCTTCGAGAACTTCCCCGGCCTGCCGATGACTGCGCCTACGATTGTGCCTTTCTGCCCCAAGTGGCCCGACAGGTCAACCTGGTAGTCCGTCGCGTAGGGCCTCGGCCCATCATAGGCGCAGACCATCGAGGGGCTTTCCAGCACGAACCCGTGCCCAGGCCCGACGATCAGGTTGCCCCGGATGTCCAGGCTGGTCCCGTCCCAGTGGATGCCCTTGACCAATGTTCCTGCCACGACTGTGCCGACGCGGAACTCGTAATCAGCAGTGCCGGGATCAAGACCCATCCATATACCATCACCCACCAATGGATCGGTCGGCAGCGTCGCGCCGATAGCTATGTACGGTTCTACTGGCGCACCGGCGACCACTCCACCGTCTAACTTGATAGTGGGATTCGCGCCCCCCGCATAAAGCATAAGGGGAATGTTGTGCAGACCTGCCCCCTCATTGCTGATTCGCAGGTAACGGCTGGTCGTTGCCACGCCAGTGCCCGCGAAGAGGCCATGCTCATTGTCCACCGAGAAGATTCCGTGCAAGTTGCCCATGCGCATACGCACGGCCAGAGTCGTCAATGGATGACTGTTCCAAGTGACGACTTGTGCATAGGGGCTATTGTCCGCATACAACCCGTCTATGGCGTTGACCTCGTAGTATCCATTCCCCGTCACTCCATAGTCCAGCACAATGGCGTCTATCGGGATGACGCCCGATGCCGTGCCTGCCAAGCCCCCGGCTGAACGAGTAAACGTCCAGGTCTGCATCTTGTTGGCCTGGTCAGCGTAGGCCGTCACTACCCCCCAGGCGTCGGCCACTGTAAGCTCTCCGGCCGCCCGCGAGAACTGCCGGAAGCGAATCAGGTCGCCGCTCTGGAATACGGCCATGTTCTCCGCGCTTGGCAGGTCCTTGATCCACACCGTACTGGCCCCGCCGGCCGCCGGGAGCGTGTACGCCACCGCCAGAGTCGAGACCGACTTGCAGATGATCTGCCCGCCGGCCAGCGCCTGTTCCAAGTCGGCGATGAAGCTTTTGACGTGCATCTCGTCGGCGAACAGGTAGCGGAAGTCCCCCGCGCCCTCGTAGGTGACGCGCCAGCCGGTCGTTTGGGATGCAAAGTTGTCGGCCTGGATGGAAACGGCGTTGGTCAGCTTGACCAGGTTGCTGGTCGGGTCCAAAATCAGATCGGTTGCGGGTTTCAGGGTCAGAGCGGCCGCAGCGTTGATCTCAGGGACAGTCAGATCAGTGAGCAGGTCGGCGTAATCCAGTTGCAGCTCGCCCGACGTCCCGGACTTGAGCAGTGTACTATGGTTTGCCGCCCCATCCGCCGTAGCCGTCACGGCATGGCTGTGAGTTGCGGCACTGACCGCGTTAGTGCTGGCGGCTGTGGCCGTCGAAGGTGCGCCCATCTCCAGGGTCTTGGGTGTGCCCGCCAGCTGCAGGCCCGCCGCCGTGGATAGCGCCACGGCCACGGCATTGGCAGCCACGGCGATGCCGTCACCCGCCCCCACATCGAATACCCCGCTGCCCCAGGCCAACCCCGCGCCGGCGAATGTGCTCAGCAGCGTCCACCCCGGCGTGAACGGCGAGGCTCCGGTGACCGGAACCTGGTACTGCGCTGATCCGACAGAGAGCGCCACATCATCCGCGTTGACCGTGATCAGCGTCCCCGCGCCCACGTTCAGCGTGCGATCCGCGCTCAGGTCGCCGCCCCCGGTCAGGCCAGCGCCGGCAATGATCTGCCGCGAGGTCGGCACGGCAATAGCGGAGATGTCTGCCCAGGCCAGCACCCGGAAGTCCGGCACCGCCGCGGGAGCCGCTGCAGGGCCGCCGAAGAACTTGTTCTCGGTTTGGGCCGGGAGCGTCGGCACGTTGAGGGCCGATAGCGTGGTGAACTTGCCCGATGATGGCGAGTCATCGCCGATCGGTGTCCCGTCAATCTCCCCGCCGTTGATGTCTACGTTGTCGCTGGAGATCGTCGTAATCACCCGCTCCACAGTCACTGAGCCGCCCTGAGAGACGATTTCCTGTACGGTGCGGATATTATCCACGACTGCGTCGCCATCCGTCTTGGGCTTATGGAAGACCGTGGCCACTTCCAAAGCCGAGGTGAACAGGCCGGCGGCATTGAGGGAGTGCGTGGCCCCCATGATATAGACGTACTTGTTGATGTCCGTCACTTTCGTGCCCGCGACCCACTCCTCGCACTCCATCTTGACCCGTTGGCCGGGCAGCAGGGCCAGCCCGAACACCTCCACCGATGCTTCGTAGGCATACTGTGGATCTTTGTGATCCTTCAGGTACTCGTAGCCTGCGTCGTAGAGCTGGTTGCTGGTAAGTTTCAGCCCCTCGGTCTTGCTGTCTCGCGTCAGGGAAATAACGTTCGGGAACGACACCACCTTCTCGATCCGCCCATAACTGCCCTCAGTGGCGTCACAGCGTAAAAAGTTGTTGACCGTATCCAGAGTGTAGCCAGAAGGTGGGGACTTGTCCGTCTGCGCCAGCGTGGGTCGGGCCGTGCCCATCCCCCCACCATAGGGGATAATGCGCGAGATCAGCGGGTAGGCATCCCGTATCTCCTTGAGTGGGCCGATAATCGCCACAGCCGTGTTGGCCTCCACGGCACCTGGGGAACCCCCGGATACCAGCCGGATAGAGGCATCAGCTGTGTCTGTTTGCAGCCAGTCCAGGTCGCGGCCCGAACCTAATCGGAAGTGCTCGCCAGTAGCCTCGGCCAGCGCCTGCAACGCCGCCAGGACGGTGTTATCGTTGAACTCCAGGTAGGCGGTCTTGGCCGTGACCGTGTGCTCAGTCGTCGTCCATCCCGCCGGGGCGAAAGCCATGATCAGGGCAATGCCGTTGGTCGTGGGGATGTCGGCATAGGCTTCTATTTCCGCGATATCTGCCCCAGGACACGAACCGCTATTCAGATGGAACCGCACAAAATACCAGTTGCCGGCGCTCTCCTCGGCCTGCACGCGGATCCAGTCCGCGCCAGGATCCGTCCAGGTGATCTCCCCGGTCACCGCCAGCGTCTTGCCCCCGGAGGATGTCCCATCAGCGATGGTGATATCAACCCATCCGTTTACGGTACTGAAATACTGCATGTGCAGGACGGAGGTGTAGGTGTTGGGGGAAGGTCCGACGGTTACGCGCAGCTTGTACATCCGGGCGTCGTAACCCACATATAGATACTCAAAGCCCGCCTGAATGACGGAGATGTGGATGTTATCGTAGGTGCTCAGGTTCGCGTCGTGGATGTCTGCCGCGTGATGCCAGGCAGGGCTACCAGGGGTCATCGTCCCGACGATGCCTCGGTCGGAGTCGAGGTAGGTATATCCCTGCTCGCAGATCTTGAGGTTGCCCACGCCGCGCCCTGCCAGTTCATACAACAGGTCGTTGCCGCTTACCACGACCGTCCCTGGCTCCCCCTGTTCGCTCTTCTGGTACTCGATGCGGTCAATGATCCCCGCCCCCACTAGGGTATCCACGCCTTTGTGCGAGGTGTAGCACCACGCCTGGCGTTTCTCTACCAGCAGGAGCCGCCGGGCGTCATCGGCGGGCATGGTGAAGGTGAACTCGCCAGACTTGTCAAGCAAGGGATGCGAATTCCACTCCGTGAGCGTGCGGATCGGGCCATCGCCTTGCTTGGTCGTTCCCGCCGAATTGTAGATGTCAACCCAGGCAGCTGGTAAACCCATTTCCTATGCCCATCCGTCGTAATAGTCGAAAGTAATCGCGCTGGAGTTGTTTCCCCCGGTGCGGGTTACCGTGATGTTGTTATAGCCCACATACATCCTAAGCCACTCGTTAATTTTGTGGTTGGCCGTGCGACTGAAACCGGAATAGGCGTCCACGCCATCGTTCTTGACCGATAGCGCCCCGCAATCTATCACCAGAGATTTCGTTGCGGCCAACGTACCCGCCCAGTTAATCTCGAACTGAGCGCTGACCCCGATCAGGATATTCGTGATCGCCGATCCTGCCGCAGTCAGGGTAATGATGGTGTTGGAGACCGGGTAGTCGCCGGCGTTGGGGCAGGAAATGACCTTGGGAGAGTTGTCCAGGTACTCCAGGGTATTACGGTGCGTCCCGTTCCAGCAGGGGCTGACCATCACGAACTCGATTTCGAACTGCAGGGCGAACGGGTAATCTGGCCGACGCGTGGCCCGCACTTCCTGCACGCGAGCGGTCGCGGTATGCGACGCCCCTCCGCCACTGTAGCGAATAAGCGATCCCCTGACCCCAATGTAGCTGCGCCAGGTCTGATATTCGGTCGCCAGAGCCGACTCGCTCGCGGCCACGTACACGCCCTTGGCCGTTACCGGATAGGCGGGCCGCAGCACCTGGTCAGTGAGCTTGGGATCATAGGATCCCCCCCCCGGCAGGGGGAACAGGTACGCCGGCGCCGGACCTGTGCCAATATCGTGATCGGCATCGAGCAGAGGGATCGAGTGCCCGGCGAAGGACAAGAGATAATATGCCATTTATCACAACCCCCTGGCCCGCAGACCCTCGAGGACGCCGATCTGTGCCTGCTCGCGCGCCTGTTGAGGATGAGTGACCGGACCATTGAAGTTGATGATGATCGGTTGGCCGCCACCACCGCCCCCGCCAGCTAGGGGGGTGACCGTAACCCGTTCCGGGTACTTGCCCTCGCCCACGCGAATCATCTGCGGTATCCTGGCGATGAAGTCGGCCCCATTGGCCAGACCGGGAGCTCCAGGGACAGATTGCCCATACTGCCCCCCGGTGCGCTCCTTCAGGAACTCTTGCATTCCAGGCGCGTTAATGTTGAAGTTGATGGGGTGCTTATCAAGAGTTGCCTGGATCAGTGCCGCCCACCGGTCTGCCGCCGCCACCAGCTCGTTGGCCGTCTTTATGTCACCACTGGCGATCAGCGCGTCTATCAGAGCCGAACCAGCATCTGTCCCCGCCGTTTTGGCCGCGGTATTGAGGCTGGACGTGTTCCAGTTTTCCCCAATATCAGCCAGGTTTTCCTCCATCACTTCCGTGAAGAGGCCGCCGTGCTTGTTGGCCGCAGCCACTATAGCCGCCGTCACGACGGGACTCTCCTCCAGACCCATGATAAAGCCCCCTCCCTTCTTTTCCAGGGACTTCGCCGAAATCCGATTGACCTCATCCAACTGCTCCTCCGACAAGCCGAAGGTCTTCTTGAAAACCGCCTTGGTGAAACCTTCGTCAAACTTCTGGAACAACTCCGCCGTAGCCTCTCCGGCGGTCTCCGCCGCCGTCAGCAGGTGGTTCTTGAAGGCCAATGACGTCGTCGTTTGCGTGCCCTCGGAGCCAATGAGTGCATCTACTGCGTCCATCAGCAGATTGCCCACATCCGTCCCTGCCGTCTTGGCCCCCGCCTTCACCGTTTCGCTGGTGGCCCAGATCTTGAATGACGTGGCGATCTGCTCAGCCCACTTGGAGAAGTCGGTCATCCCCTGCACCAGCCACTCGCCGAGTTGGTTACCCATCACGGTCATTTTCTCCTGCATGCCGGGGGTCTTGATCATCCCGAACTCGCCGGGGATCTCTGTGCCCTTCCACCAGATCTGGATCATCGCTGGGATCTGCGCGCCCAACTCGGAGAACTTGGCGCTCACTGTGGGCCAGACCTCGACGATCTTCTCTCGAATGCCCCGGATGATCTCCCCGCCGATCCTTTGGGCCTCGACCCAAACGACGTCAATCACCCCCTGGACGCCCTCGGCCTGGTAAGCAGACTTCATCCGCCCCCAGAAGTCACCCGCCCAGGAATACAACTCGTCCCACTTCTCTTTGATCCCCTTCATCGCCTCCGGGATCTTGATCTTGGCCCAGTCCACGATCTGAGTGAACACTGGCTTGCCGGTCTTTTCCCAGAACCCGCTCACCGCCGTGCGGATCCCGCCCCAATCGCGGATATAGGCCGCCACCAGCAGGCCGGAGAGGATAATCAACAGGGCAATGGGGCTGGCCAGGGCCCCGAAGGTGGTGATCAGCGCCCCCAGGATGCTCGCGATCTTCAGCCCGGCAAACACCGTCCCGAAACCGATGACCACCGCCTTGATATCCTGCAGGTGCGTCTTGATCCACTTCATCCCAGTGATGATCTTTCCCCCGGTCTCGTCACCGAAAAGGGCGATGGCCAACACGCCGGGGACACCCATCCCCCCGCTTATTTTTTCCATTTCCGCCTGCATCTGGTAACGCAGATCAGTGGGGAGACCTTCAATCTTGAGGTTTGCCTGGAGGTCGCGGAAGGTCTGGACAGTTTTCAGAACGCGATCCACGGGCGCGAGCGCGTTTTTCACCCCCACACCCAGTTGCACGCCCCACGTCTCCAGCACGCCGCTGTCGCGTACATCCAGGAACAGGTTGAGCATCGTGCTCAACCGCTCGTTGACCTGCTCCATCGCTGGGCGCAGGATCTGGGGCATCGTCAGGGCGAAGATGTCTTTGAAGGTGCTCTGCAGGCCCATCAACGTGGTGGCCATGCGCTCGGAGGCCCCGCCGAAGTTGACATCGGCGTACTCGGCGAACGCCTCAGTGAACTGCTGCCAGGTGATCTTGCCGGAGGCGATAGCCTTGTTGAAGTCGAGGTGATCCTTGATCAGGATGCCGTACTTCTTCCCGGTATACTCCAGCACGGCGCTGAGATCGAAGCCGGCCATCGCCAACTGGCGCATATCCATCTTGGTCACTGAGCCGACCATGCGGATCTGCGCGAAGTTGTAGGCCATGCGGTGCAGCATCTCGTTGGTCGCGCCCGTCCCGGCGGCCACGTTCAGGATGGCCTTGGTGAACGACATCGCCTCCTTGGACGTATAGCCGAAGGTCATGGCGAGCTTGAAGGTGGAGTTGACCATCTCCACCTGGTAGGGAGAGACGATGGCCAACCGCGCCAGCTCGTTCATCAACTCTTTGGCTCGCGCCTGGGCAATGGGGTAGGCTTCGGAGATGGTCGTCTGGTTGATGTACATTTGGCGGGTGGCCGTGGAGACGGCATACGTCGCCGCCGCATGATCGGTCAGTTTCTCTTTGGCGATGTCCAGGTCGCCCAGCGCCACCTTGAGCTTGGTATCGTAGCTCTCCACGGCGTGCTGCGCCGACATCCACTGGCTCACAGCGACCTTTTTCTTGCCGCCTAGCTCAACGAGTTTCTGCTGGGCAATGGCCAAGTGCTCGCCATAGTCAGTGATCTTCAGGTTCAGGTTGGCCTGGGTTTCCATCAGCTTGTCGTTGGCCTTAGACTGCTTCGCCGTGGCCCCGGCCATCACCGTATAGGTCTCAGTGACCAGCTCCCCCTTGGAGATCTCCCGCGCCAGGAGGCCGGTGATCCCGATCTCCATGTACTGCAACTCAGCGGTTGCCGCGATGGCGCTCTTGACGAAATTCGTGACCTGGTTGGTCAGTTGGTTGAACAGGTTGGCGGCGATCACGCCGCCGGCCGTGGAGGCGACGCGGTCGAAGAAGGACTGGATGCCCGACCCGGCCGACTCAGTCTCGCGCCGGAAGGTGTCAATCCCTCGGCTGGCCAGATTCAGCTTCGAGTGTAGCTCGTTGGTATCCGCGCCGACTGTAGCGTGTAACCGAGCGATCTCTTGATTCACAGGTCACCCTGCCCTTTCGAGGGGGCTTCTCGTTGTTTCTCCAACCACTTGTTCTCGATCTCCAACAGTAGCATGTGCTGCGCCAGAACCGTCGCGTCCTCCTCGTCCAACTCGCTGGGCCGGCAGTGGTACACATCGCGGCAGAGTACCAGGTCAATGTACTCCGGCGGTGGCGGGCGTGTCCCGAAATACAGGTACTCCGTCAGCCACAACTTCAGTTTTTTGACTTGGCTGAGCTAACCCCCATGATGGACTGGGTCAGGAACAGCAGCTCCGCCTCGGTCAACCGCTCCAGGATCTCCGGTTCGTCCTTGGGCAGGGGGAAGGCAACGCCCTCGGCATCGCTCCAATTCCACTCCATGACCTGCGTGCGAATGATGATCTGTAGCGGCGTCTCGTCCTCTGACTTTGCCGCTGCGGCCATCGCCCTGTTAAAGGTTTTGACCTCGCCGTGGGTCATCTTCTTGAGCAGCACATAACTGCCCTCCCCCTGTACCGAGGCCGAATCCACTCGGTCAATCAAGATCTGAGGCATTCTCTCTCTCCTTGTTACTCAGGGTCAGACCACACCCACCGGGATCAGAGTCGGTGCGCGGAAGATCACCTCGGCAGTGATCGGGTCCGCCGACTCCGACGAGATGTCGGGCAGCGGTACGTCCCGCAGGTAGCCCTGCGCCTTCCAGTAGTTCGCCGTGGCCGCGTTGTAGCTCCAACGCATGTAGATCAGCGAGCCGCCTAGGTGGTAGCCGCGCAGGACGCTATACGGCTCAGTCGTCCCGTCGGTGAACAGCAACCGGAAGGTCATCTCGTACGATTCCATGCGCCCCTTAGCGATGGTCGGCGAATCGGCTGCCACACTGATAAACTCCCCCACCTTGCGTTGCCCGCCGCCTACGCGCAGTGTAGCCACATACGCTGCCAGGCTGGTCCAGGCGGTCCCGTCTGTCCCAAAACCGATGTAACTCAGTGAACTCTCGCCAGTAGGCATTTCGTGTTCCCTCCACTCAAATCAATGTGATGCGATAGTTGCCGCCGCAATGCCAGTAAAGGTCCTCGCCATCCACCTCCTGGTACTCGATGGGCGTTACCCGCCGCAGCCAGAGCGTGGTGTGGCCAGAGATCGTCGCCGCAGTCTTGGTCAAAGTCAGGTCAATCAATCCCTGCACCTGCAACGCAGGCAGGACCGAGGAGTTTTTGTCCACGCACTTGACCGTGTAAGTCTGATCGTGCCAGCCCCCGGAGATCAATGCCCGATCCGCCCCAGTGTAGAAACTGACGGTCACGAAGGGATAGGGCGCTGTCCCCGGCCCGACCCCCATATAGACATCGGAGATGCGGGCCATCAGCGCCGTGCCCGCCTTCAGTGCGGCCACAATCCCAGTGATGACCTCTTCCATTAGAACCTCCCCGCCCCGGAGCAAATCATGCCCATTGCCTGCATGAACGAGGGCTTGACGTACTCTACCGCCGGCCCCAACGATGGCCTGGCGGCCATCCGCCGCGTGCCCAGTTCCAGGTGCAGTGCATACTCAGTCCCCATCACCACCCACCACTCCATTTCGCCTTTGGGGATGGCCCTGGTGGCGTTGTACAACGCTCCGGTAACTATCGCCGGGGCCTCACCGGGCGCAGATGCCACGTGCATCGCGCCGCCCCACAAGATGTACATGCTGCCATGTTTTGGCCCCGTCATACTTTGCTTGACGTGGGCCTCGATGTCCATCGCCGCCTTGGCCACCACCTGCCCGGCAAGCCTCCTGGATTGCCGATCCAGCGCCGGCAGGTTATTGTAAACCAGGGTGAACTTGAGATCTTTGGCCATTACAGCATCTCCCGGCAGACAAGGCGCAGGGCCGAGACGTAGCTCCCCCCGCTGGCCGCGCCCACGATCCGCAAGTCGTGCCCACTCACCAGGAGCATGTCGTCGTGCAACACATCAGCGTCGTAGGGCAGGGCCAGCGTCCACAATACCTCCCCAGCCAACTGCTCGCCCACAGTGAACTCCCGCGGCGAGCCGGCCTTGAGCCGACAATCATAAGTGTGGGCCACTGCCGTACCCACCGTTACCCAAGTGCCCACGGCGTCCTTGGAGCGGGTAGGCCGCAGCACCTGGCAAGAATCGGGCAGGTACATCTCAGCCTCGTCGCGGAACCCAGCCAGTTCCACAGCGTCAAACGTTACCATCGTTGCGCTCCCAGTTCACGGTGATCGCCCACGACTTCTGCTCATACTTGGCGGCCATGCGCTCGCAGTGGTCGAACCAGTTAGAGCGGCTATACGAGGCCCCGTCCGCCCCGAAGGAGTATTTGCTGGACTGTAGGCCCATCCTCTCGCGCCACGCCTGGCCCGCGGCCCCGTTCAGGTCGTATCGCCGGGCGTCCAGGTAACGGGCAGACCCCTCCTGGTTAGCGGTAAAAGTCACCCGCCCCGTGATATAGTTGACACTGTACGTCGAGGTGCCGATGGTCGAGCCGGCGGAATCGTAGATCCGCCAGTAGTCCTCCCCAGAGAACCAGTCCTCCAGATCGCCGTAGGCACAGAGGAACGTCTTGTACATGATCGTCCCGTTGACATACTTGGAGACCGGCGCCAGGTGAGACCCAAAGATCTCCTCCATATGAGCATCCAGCATCTCCTGCAGCTCGTCGTCGGTCCAGACCGCCGCAGTGGAATCGTCTATCATCCGCCGCAGGCGGGTGATCAGGTTGGCTATCCCAGCGCGAATGCTCATATCCCCCACCTCTCCCGATCCAAGGGTCTGGCGACGCGCCAGGATCCGTTCCCCCAGACGCTGGCCCGCTCCCCGATATGCTCGGTCAGGTCCAGGGCGCACAGCACCCTGCCTTGTTCGCGCAACCGCTTGCAGACCGCCAAGTCCTCGCCGCCGGTCGTCTCCGCCAGAGGGCCGATGGCCGGCCAGTCCTTGGCCCGGAAGCTCCAGTTGCTGCCCGGCACACTGGCCCGCGCCAGCGCCCGCTGCCCGCCGGCCTCGATGACCCCGGATGGCTTATTCCAGTCGTAATCCGGCTCCAGGTTGCAGCAGACCAGGGCCACCTCTGCTGGCGCATCGCCCCAGAAAACAGCCAGTTTGTCTGCCCAACTGGCCACATAGCGGTAATCGTCTGCCGTAAAGAGCACGACGTCGGGCTTCCACTGCAATGCGCGGTTGATCGCCAGGTTCATCCCGTGCCCCACGGTGGCATTCCCGTCCCGGTTGCAGTAACCCGCCGGCATCTCGGCCACCCAATCCTGGGTGCCGTCGTGGGAGCCATTATCCACCACGGTGAGATGCCACTCGATCTGTGGTTCGGCGCGGTACAACCCCGCGCCCAGGCTGCTCAGGGTCTGAGTAAGCATAGCGAGGCGGTTGTAGGTCAATACGGCCACCGCCAGGCGCGTCATGGCACCTCCGCGATATACTGCGCGAATCGCTCGCGGTTCTCGACCACGAAGCGGGGGAAGGTCGCGTCAAACGGCACGAACGCGAACTTTAACCCGGCCTCGCCCCAGTCACGCCCCTCTCGAATGCACTCCTGCAGGCGCTCAGTGTTGATATAAGCCGGGCTATTGACCTCCTGGTGCGAGTAGGCCCGAACCTTCTCCTGGATGAACTTGGCGTCGCCCAAGTAGGTGAAGTGCCATCCGGCGTCGCTCAGATGAATATCGCCCAGGGTCTCCCTTGTGGCCTGCGGGCGCACCAGGTCGCGCCGCCGAACAGCCCGCGTGCCCGGCCAGTCCATGTGGATCGCCCGGCAGTTGAACTTGTAGAAGCTGAGTGGGATCATGAAGGTGACCATGCCTTTGAAGTCTCCCAGGGCCGATACGAGATCCGCGCGGGGTATCTCGTCCAGGTCGCTGATCAACACTGTGTCTGCGGGGTTGGCGTCCCCCAGGCCGTGCATGCAGGCGTCCCGTTGGTAGCGATCCCGGCAGAACAAGATGCAGCCGGGAGGGAAACGATCCACCATCACATGTACAAACCGCTCGTCCCACCGGGCATAGCGTGCCCGGTTCTCGGCGAAGTAAAGCGGCTTCGGCAGTCCCGAAAACGTCTCCGTGGCCTCCACGATCACGAAACGATCTACCACATCCTCTAACTCGCGCAGGCGGATCTCCAACAGGTCGAACTCGTGCAGAAACATGAAGCAGTCCCAGATCATCCCTGCCCCCTGGCTTTGCGGTTGAGGAAGATCTGCAACCACACGTTGACTGCCTCGAGCACTCCGCTCAAGTGCAGACTACTCGTCCCGGCGTAGTAGACGATGGGGAACTCGACGATCCGCAGTTCCGCCTCCACCGCCCTGGAGAGCACCTCCATCTGCCAGGCGTGCCCCTGGGCAAAGTACTGGCCCTTGATCAGCTTGATCAGCGCCTTTCGGGTGAACGCCCGGTAGCCGCTCGACCAGTCCGAGAACTTGGTGCCCATCGCCAGGTTGCAGAGCGCAGTCATCGCCCGGCTGCCCAGGCGCCGTAGCAGCGATCCGCCCAGGTAATGTCCGAAGGGGCAGAAGCGAGATCCGATGGCCACATCCCCGCCCAGGTCGAGCATCGCCAACAGCCCTATGGCGTCTGCGGGGTTGTGCGACATTCCTGCGTCGAGTTGCACCAGGCGTTGCGCCCCGTGCAGGTTGATGGCATCCCACCACAGATCTACCAGGCTGCGGGCGATCCCTTTGCGCGTGTCGTGGTGGCGCACATGCGCTCCGGCATCCTCAGCGAACCGCCGCGTGCGGTCCGTAGAGGCGTCGTCGCAGACCAACACCAAGAACCCCAACCCTCGCAGGGCCTTGACCAGGGGGAAGATCGTCGCCTCCTCGTCCCGCGCCGTGATCACTGCGACGTCGTTCATGCGGCCTCCGGTTTCTGTAGCAGCACGTACAGGTTGGATCCTTCGGCCACATCCCAATCCCTGCGTTTCGTGAACTCGTCGAGCGTCTCCGGGTGCGCCAGCAGCCCGTCCTTGCCGAAGATCCCCGGCGGCGTGCTGCGCCACTCGCGGCGCAGGAACCCAGCATCGTCCACCGCTTTCGCCAGGCTGTCGAAGTCGTAGCCCCGCAGGTGTTCCTCCCCATCCACCATCTTCCCATCGGGGTCGTTCGGCGTGGCGATCAGCGCGTGCCCGCCCGGAACCAGGATGCGGTAGATATTGGCCAGCAGCGCCTGCGGGTCGGGGACGTGCTCGATCAACTCCATCGCCACTACCAGGTCGTAGGCCCCGTCATCGCCGACAGTCAATGCATCCCCGACCACCAATCGGGCCTTATCGCCCAGGGCCTTACGGGCTTCGACGATGCGCGTCTCAGAGATATCCACCCCCTCCATCCTCCACTTGAGCACTGGGGCCACTGCCTGCAGGAACTGCCCTTCGGCACAACCCAAGTCCACCATGCGTTGGACATCGAGATGACCCGTCATGAACATCGCCAGGTTGTGCCGCCCCAGGTTGTACCAACGATCCGCCTCGCTCCGTACCATCTCCGCGTCGCGCCGGGCGATGGTCTCATAGAGGCGTTTCTGCGAGCTAAAGCCCCTTTCCTGCTCGACGCCGGCCAGGAACGGCCCCCAGTAGTCTCGCGCCACCTTATCCCAGTCGTACTCCTGCGCCTGCTTGACCGCGAACGCGCATTTCTTCAGTTTGGCCTTATCGCCCCAGCGGAAGATCTCTTCCAGGGCCTCGCGCACCGCGTCCACGGAGATGGCCGCAATCCAACTCCCCAGCGGGGTATAAGTCAGTTGATAAGGCTCTATGGCGATCCCCGCCCAGGTCAACTCCGGCATGCTCGTCCAGTTCGTGGTGATCACTGGCGTCCCACAGGCTTCCGCCTCCAGGATGGGGATCCCAAACCCCTCCGCGCAGGCCGCGGCTAAGTGAACGTCCGAGGCGCGGTATACGTCAGCCAGGTAGGTTTCGGGCAGGCCCATCAGGTAGTGATACTGCGGCACATACTTGAAAGCATCTTTTGGCAGGCCGATCACCTCGGTATAGGCCAACAAGTTCACGCCATCGTCCATCCCGGTCATCTCCATGTGCAGGTACAGGAAAGCGTCCGGGTGCTTGTCCCGAAAGCGCTTGAACCCCAGGATGTTCTCGCACAGCGCCTTGCGCGACGGGAACCCCTTATTGGCCGCGACCATGTCCACGATGTAGGCGTCCTTGGGCAGCCCCAGTTTCAGCCGCGCCCCGGCCTTGTCACCGGGGCAGTACACCTTGGTATCCACGCCGTGCGGGATGTAGTGGACGTTCTCGATCCCCGCCTTGCGGGCCTCCTCCAGGCCAAACTTGGAGTATACCAGCGGATAGTCTGCAGTCTTGGCCATCTCCGCGACGCGCGGCGGGATCGGTTTGTGATCCACTGGGAACCACGGCGCCCACAGAGCCTTGAAGCGCGTGTGGTAGTCCGGCGGGAGCACCCAGATGTCTTGCAGGCTGATCACCAACTCGGCCTGGAAGTTATGAACGTGCCCCCCAATGATATCGCTCCCCCAAGGGTCGTGCAGGCAGGGGTACATAATCAACCCCCCAGCGTCTATCTTGGCCCCTTGCAGGCCGTACCACGCGAACTGGGCCACTTCATGCCCCAGATCCTTGAGCCTCGGCAGCAGGTACTTGCCCTGGATTCCGTACCCGGTATGGCTCCAAAGGGCATTTGCGGAAAAAAGGATTCTCATTGTGCTCTCTCTCCTAGAGCCGGGGGGCAAGTTGGTGAGCAAGGAGGAAAGAGAGAGGACTCTGCCAACAGCCCCCCGATAGTAAGGAGCCGGAGAGAGAGTACTCTCTCTCCTCCCCGGCTTGACCCTAGAAAGTCACGTCGAGTTGCACGGAAAGCAGCACGAAAGTGCCCGTGCCTTCCTCGTTGTAGTTCAGGGCGATCACGTCTCCCTCGGCCACGTTCACGGCAGTGTCGGTCTCCGCCAGCAGTGTCTTGGGCACAAGACTGGTCCAACCTGCTGTGCCGCCAGCGATAGAACCGAGTAGCGTCGTCCCGGCGCCGGCAGCGCCGACGTTCTTGAGCTGCGCGGCGAAGTAGTTCGCCGTGCTCGCAGCCACGTCGTTGACCACTGTGGCATAGGCCCCGCGCAGCACGCACGCCTTGGGCGCGCGCCAGATCGGGATCACATCGTCCGCAGCGGGGTCGTAATCCAGGGACACCACCTGCGAGAAGCGCAGAAGTCCTTGATGCATGGTAGTTTACCTCCAACTGGGCCGCGGGGTTCCCCCCGCGGCCTGATTAAGTCGCACGGCTGGGTCGGTTTAGCTCGGCTCAGTGACGTCGCTGGTGTACTTCACGCCCCAGGTGGGCCGGCGGCCCAGGCCATGCGCGTAGATCGCGCTGATGTTCAACTCGGTCGCCTTGCGCGAAGCGTCACGCTCCGGCTCCGACTCCGGCGGTTGGCGGCTGTCGAAAGCCAGCGACTGCGGGTTGAAGATGCACGACACCGCATCGGTGCCGCTGGGCACGATGTTGGCCGAGACGTACCAGTTCGCCAGCAGCCAGTCGCCCACATAGAAGTCCTTGAGTGCCTGGCTGGCCAGGTCGCCCAGCAGCGCCTTGGTGGCCGCGGGCTGGCCTAACTCGCTCCAGATGTCGAACCAGCAGTAAGGATGCAGGACGATCTGGATCGGGTTGGGGCAAAGCGCATTGCGGAGGACCGCAATCGCCGTGGCGAACTTGGCGATGGTCGCCGTGCCCGACGCGCCGGGGCCTTTGTCCGTGGCCAGGCTGGCGAAGTCGGCGCACATATCCCTGTCAATCTTGGTGGAGATGGCGTTGCCCAGCTCCGTGGCGCACTGCGCTTTGGCATTCTCCGGGTCGGTGTCCAAGTCCTCGTCGGTCAGCAGAGACTGCGCGAACACCGTCGCCGGGGTCAGCGTGCCCACGCTGGCTTTCCCGAACTTGATCGGGGTGACAAAGTCCTCGCCCTCCGCCTTCACTGTAGCCGAGATCTGCGGGCGCGTGGTGAAGGTGCGGGTCATCATGCCCTTGCCAGTGAACGTGCTGACCAGGCCGGTCATGATGTTGGATTCACGAGCCACGAAGATCGCGTCCTCGAAGATCGCGTTGTAAAGACTGTTGAGATCCGAAACCTTGGTGATACCTGTGGCCATGTTTTCCTCTTACTTCCGGCCCTCTGGATTCCAGAAGTCGGTGCGGCCCCCGCCGAAATAATCCCGGCGGCGGTCTTCGTCCGTCCGTTCCTGAGAGCCACTATCGCGGGAGGGATTGGCCGGTGGCACGACCAGGGCATTCTTCTGGCGCAGATACGGCTTGGCGGTGGCCAGGGCCGTAAGGGCCTCGGTCAGCCCCTTCACCGTCCCGTCCTCCCCCAACCCCATCTTGGCCATATCCAGCAGTTTGTAGGCATCCATCGGGTCAGCGAACCCCTGTTTCGCGGCTTCCGCGATCACCGCCCCCCTGAGCGTGCTCTCGCGCGCCTGAGCCTCTAACTGCGTCGCCTTCGTCTGTGCCTGGGCCGCTGCGGTCTGTGCCTGGGCAACCTTCTCCCGCTCTTTTTCCAGTTCCGTTTTGTTGGCGTCCTCGATGACCTTGTACTTGTCCGCCGCCTTTTTCAGATCGTCATAGTCGGCGTACTTCTTCAGCCGGGCCGCCAACGCCGTGTTGAACTCCTCCTGGGTCATCGTCTTGCCCGCAGGAGGTGCTGGCGGCGTGGGTTCGACAGGCGGGGTCTGGACAGGAGGCGTCGCGCCCGTTACAGTAGAGAGAGTACTCTCTCTACCTGTCCCCGGCGGCGGGGGTGTGCCCGATCCAGTCCCAGCCGGTGGCGTTACCGGCGGTGTTGCCGGCGGCGTGCCGCCAGCGGCGCCGCCCCCATCAGGGGCCAGCATGTACCACAACTGCTTCTGAAACATCCTGCTCCTTAACCGGCACTATTCGTGCCGCAGCGCCCGGAACCTCGGCGGCAGGGGCCGGTTTCCCGGCCAGTAGATCGCGCCCGTTAACCCGGCGACGGTGCGGCACTAGTGTGCCGCGTGGATCGCCTCGACATACATCACCTCGGCGGCCACTTCATACCCGATTCGTTGCTGCACCTCGGCCCACCACATGCGGAACTGGCCCGGCAGAAGGATCCGTACCTCTTCTACCCCCGGCCCGCAGTAGGGCATCGGGCAACCCTTCAACCACAGATCGTTGATCGCATCTTCCGCCCAACTCCAGCCCATGCAATAGGGCAGCAGCACCCGGCGCAGTTGCGCCAGGGTCACCGTCTTGGGCTGGGTCAGTTCTGCGGCGGTGACGATCATCTCAGGCATTACGCCTCACCTTCTTGCCGCTATCCCTCAGCACCCCCTCCCCCGGCAGGGAAAGATCCGGGTCAAGCACGATATCGAGTTTGCCCTCGACGTCGGCCTTAGTAAACTTGGCATCGTAAAGGCCAATCTCACAGACCTCACGCAGATCCTTGACGTGCGCCTTCAGGTCGGCAATGCGCTCCAGCAGGCACTTCACGTAGGGATCCTCCCGCAGCGTCAACGGCTTGACCGCTGAGGCCAGGGCCTCGAGCAGCGACTCTCCCGCACAGTAAGGGATCCATAGCGACGGCTCAGTGAATTGCTCCGATGTCACGTCCGCATCCAGTGTCGCCAGCCGGTAAGTCGAATTGCTGCCTGGATAAATCATCTCGATCTTGCCGGGAGCCAACCGGCGATAGATCCAGATGTTCCAACCATCCGCCGGCAGGTCGCGCTCCACCCAAGCCTTGTACTCTCCCATCATCTCTCTCTCCTTGTACCCGTACTCATCGCCCGGTCAAAGCGTCTAAGAGTCGGATCGCCGGCCAGAAAAAGGCCCATAGCTCCAATCGGTTCATCCCTATTGTACCACATCCCTCAACCTGGCACAATAGGCGCTGCGTCGCGTCACCCACTGATTTTCTTCAGAGTCTTGGCCAGGTTCTTGCGCCGCTTCATAAGGAGCGTGTCGCCCTTCTTGATCTTCAGCTTCTTGGCCGGGATCTTTTTCCCTTCCTTGACCCCCAGCGCCTTCTTGAGGGCGCCGGGCCGGGATATCGCCTTACTGATCCAGAAACCGTTCTTAGCTTTCTTTGCCATTACGCTGCCTCTTTCTGCTTGTAATAGTCCTTGGCCTTCTCCCCCAAGATCCCCTTCAGGGACGCCTCAGTCCACATCTCGCCATAGACCTCGTCCTGATAGGGCGTGCTCAAGTCAGAGAACTGGAAGGCGCCGTCCTTCCACGCCTTCCACATGGACTCGCCCATCAACTGCCGCTGGGTCTGCTCGTCCAGTCTGGCGAACACTTGTTCCCCCGGCTCGATCTCCGCCGCCGTCTCCGGGATCCCCTCAAACCCCAACTCCGCCCACGACCTGGTGTTGGGGATCGCCGCGCAGCGCCCGCACCAGTGGTCGTTGAGCGGCTCGGATAGCAGATGAACCGTGCCGTGCTTCGCCCAACAGGAGAGACAAGTTCTGCCATCCAGCGCAGCATGCCAACTCCAGGTAGAAACGATATCGCCGTTGGCCAGGTAGCCGGCCCTGGTTGCCTCGCGGTAGGCCCACAACTGCGCCGTGCGCGTCGCTGAGAGCGACCAGGTGAGGCCCTGACCCAGCGTTTGCCGGAGCCGATTCTGGATCTTCACCGGGTTGTAGCCCAATGCGATCCCCTCCGTCAGCCCCTTCCGCACCCCGTCGGCGACGCTCGCTCCCAGCCTCTCGGTCATGCGCGCGTACAGGGGCGAGCTTGTCCCAGTCATCCCCAGCATCATCTCCACGGCGTCGGCGGGCAGATTGTGCCACATGGCCTGGATCACTGCGGCTCCGTGGGGCCACAGGCGGGCCTGCACCGCATTCGCCGCGTCCCCCAGCCCCTGCCCAATGGATGCCTGCACCTGGTTGGCCACCTCCTGATCGGCATAGATCGCGTAGCGGGCCACCTCGTCTTCCACCTGCTTGGCCAGCGCCAGCACCCGCACCTTCAGGTACTGCTGGTCGCGCCCGGCGGCGATAGCATCCTCCACGGTCTTGAGTTGCTGCTGCAGTCGCACCCAGATCTGGCCATAGGTCTGCACCAAGCGGGTCGCCGACTCCATGTCGCGCCGCAACAAGAGCGCCCTGGCCCCGGTAATGGCCTGGATGATCGGCGCCGGCAGAGAATCCGTCATTCAGCCGCAGCGGCACTAAGAGTGCCGACTCCTGCGGCCTGCATCGCCGCCGGGGCCTGGGCTTCAGGGGGGATAGCCGGCGCCGCCTGCGCCGGCGCCTTCTGCGGGATCCCCAGGTTCTTGCCCTGGTTGAAGCCGGTGAGCAGCGCCTCGCCCAGGTTCAACTTGCCCTGCTGTTCCTCCTCCAGCCGCGTATTCTCGGTCTCGAAGTCGTAACCCCGCTTCTCGCTGGCCGTTTCTTTGCTGCATAACTCGGCCTGCATGTCGAACTGCAGCGCCGCGATCTCGCTGCGCTCGTCGGGGGGTAGGGGGTCTTTCCAGTGGACGGTGACGATCTTGTCGTCCCCTTTTCCCCGGAAGTCCAGGATCCGCCGGTTCAGTTCCACCAACGCATCGCCGTAGAGTAGCTGCTTGGTGGTTGTTTTCTCAATCAGGTCGCCGTACAGCACCCGCAAGGCGAATCCCGACTGCGCCCCCAGGGTCATCAGCGACGGATCCATTTCCGGCACCCTGGCGGTTTTGTAGAAATCTGTGGTGTACCGCTGCAAGAGGCCCAGGCTATTGCCCATGTCGCTGGTCATCTGCAGGTACTGCAGGTTCGCTTTCTCGTTGTTGGTCAGCACCGCCTTGCCGGGTTCCACGGACAGTTCCTTCTGCGAGAAACCGAAGCCCCAGGGCACCGGATGGCCGTATAGCCGGGTGATACGGTTCATGTTCGAAGCCACGAAGTTTACCGCGTCGTTCAGATCGGCATCCTCCAGGTCGGATAGGCCGAAAAAGTTGTTGGGGTTGGGCAGGTTCTTGCCGCTGATGATCGGGCACCAACTGTATTCCCAGATCCCCGACGCGCCCTCCTTGACCCATCGCCCCCTGCCGGACATCACCTCCTCGAAGAACTCCCACGTTTTCCCATCTTCGCGCAGCGTCCAGATCGTGCGTTTGACTTTGCCATCCTCTGAACGCCAGCGAAGCTGGTAGACCCACACATCGTCCACATCGTTGGGGTTCCACTCCGGGAAAACCATCCCAGGGTAGAGATTGACCAGCCGGACCCCGCTCGCTCGCTCCTTGTCGGGCATGATCTGGATGTGGTAGGTGCCGCAGACCCCCCCATTCAGGGCGATATCGTGTAGCAGGGACATCTTGTGATTGTCCGTCCACACCTCATCCAGCGCCTTCTCATTGGCGGTCTTCTGGCCCTCGGTGAGTTGGAAGACTACCTCCTGGCCCATCAGAAAGCTGACCCCCTTATCCACGATGCGCCGGCAGTGGTTGATCAAGACATTGTCGTCCGGCTTGCCCGGCGTCACCTTGAGCGGCCTCTTGAACTGGCCGCCGTAAT
>Ga0315291_10002081_pt1 | contig 26443 bp, 23 predicted proteins | sample YL17G12_20_MG_FD_203070 | JGI IMG/M metagenome (GOLD analysis project Ga0315291, IMG submission 203070) | Sediment microbial communities from Yellowstone Lake, YNP, Wyoming, USA - YL17G12_20 | ecosystem: Environmental > Aquatic > Freshwater > Lake > Sediment | place: USA: Wyoming | collected...
TACTGGGGACAAGGCTCAACCAGGTAAACGTAAGAATGGGTGGCATTAAAATATCCAGAAAGATGCTGAGAGTTGATATCGATAGCGAAAACCCAAAGTATAAAAAGGCAGATCTCTACCTGCAATCTGACCTGAGGGAATTTTTAAGATCAATTATTAATCAGATAAAAAAAGAAAAACGCTTCCCACATTGTTCCCGAAGCGCCATCTACGAATCGTATCGAAAAGCCTATGATGCCTTCAACTTAGCAGAATATCGAAGCATACATACCAACTCTAAGAAACTCACCTCCCAATTATTCCTGCTTGAATTGAAAGAATTCCTTGAAACAAGGGATGCAACCCTTTTTACCGATACCGTATTGATCCCCTACACCCATTTATTCCCACGCGTTAAAAAACCACGCAGTTTCTTCTCCCTTGGTTCATTCGGGTGCCTTGGCTTTTCCCTCCCCGCTGCCTTGGGGGCAGCTATTGCAGCAAGGGATAGGAAAGTAATAAGCCTTTCAGGCGATGGAGCCTTTCTCTTCAATTGCCAGGAACTTTCTACCGCAGCAACCTATGGACTTGAAAATTTCATACAAATCGTTCTAAACAACAGCGGCTACTCCTCCCTTCACAATCTTGCACGTAAGAAATATAACCGGCAGGAAGAATTCTACCACTGGAGCAGGATTGATTACCACAGATTCGCAGAGTCCCTTGGAGTAAAGGCTATGACGGTTGATTCACCTGCAAAAATTACGCAGGCATTGAAAAGGATTTTCAGCACAAGGGGACCACATCTTTTAAATGTTGTAATCCATAGAAAAGCGACGTGAGATAGGAACTATGAGATAGTAATCAACGATGTAAATCTCACATCTCAGATCCCACATCACACATCCCATATCACCTATCTAATTAAAAGGAGCTACCATGGAAGCCACTACAGACAAACTTACATCACGGGCTCAAGGATGTCTTGACTGCCCCATCTGCAGTCGCGCCCGTGCAAAACAAAAAGGGGTTGCCTATTTTCTGGTAAAGCATATCGATCGAAAGGTGTGCCCCAACTGCAAGGGTTTTGAAAAGGTTACCAGGCAGCTCGCCTTTGAACCGATTACCCAAGAACTCATTGATAAGATCATGAAATGAAGAAACACCATGAGCACCGCTCACCTGAAAATTTAGTTTAGGGGACGCCCGTGAAGTATTAACTTTTAACAGGGCTTCTTCACATTTTTTATGTTTTAGTTGTACCATATTCAAATAAGTCAACAATTCACGGACGTCCCCCAGTTTTCCTTATTGTAAATTTCATTCGGTTGGTAGATCTCGCCGTTGCAGAATATCAAAGTGGTCGACAGCTTGTTTTTCGGTTTTGGAGCACACGTGATAGGTTAGCTTTAGGAGCAATGATTCGGTCAGTTGGCTATTTTGAGGCATGCATTTCTACCCTGAAACACACTATCAACTACTTAAAGAAAATTCGAGGCTATCCCTCTTTCCAAAAGGATCTTAAGAACTTGCTGCCCCGCACATTAACGGTACTCAGCGGGGAGACAGAACGAAAAATATCGGGTTTGAGGAACTCCATTCAGCATCTTGAGAATCAAATTCAAAGGGGGAAGGTGACAGAAGGTCAGGCGGTCTACCTAAAGCCTGATCAAGACCGTCTTGAACTGGGAGGACATTATATCCTCTATAGTGATCTTGCTACATGGCTCACCGATTTGCATCAGTGCTCTTTAAGGCTGTTTGACTATTTCTCAAAGCAGAAGTCTTAAGTCTAACTGAATAGTCACATAAACAACTGCTTCAAAAGAAGATAGGGTTGAGCCACGCTAAGAAGAGATCATATCTTCCCCTGACTCTTGCATAATATAAAAGAGAAAGTTAGTGAAGAGCGGCAAAGTATTTAAACTCCGAAAGCCTGAAGCTCCTTATTATATTGATTTTGGCATCAAGAACGATGATATTGGGACTGGAAATAGCTATTTCTGGAATAGTAATTTAGATGTTTCGATGTAACAGCGTGGCCCGACCTGGAACTTGCAAATGGAGTGTGTTATCGCGATTGTTAAAGTTTTAACGCCCGCACTCTCTAAGGCTATTAACCGGGGAGAGGGAATCACAAAAAGAAGAAAATCTTAAGTTCTTAAGTTAAGAACGTTCCCTATACAGCACATTTAACATTTTTTAGCAAAGAATACTGCATAAGTCTATGATAATTATTTTAGATTGACATTGCATAGGAGATTTATTAGTAAGTAATTAGGGAAGGGACAACAACAGAGGAGGGTGCTTAATAGCACCACTTTTTCATGGATGCATATAAGTCTGAGAAGGAGGAAAAATTTTGGAGAGTTTAAAAAGAACATGAAAAAACGAGTCATCATGACATCATGTCTTTTTTTAACATTCATCCTGAGTATTACAACAACTGATGCAATTGATGTCGGAGGACCTATTTGGGAGGATACATCCTGGGATTTATCTGGGAGTCCTTACAATTTAGTTGATGATGTATTGGTCAAAGAAGGAACAACTTTGAAAATTGAACCAGGTGTTGAAGTCAACTTAAAATATGTTCAACCTACCTTCACTGAATTCAACTTACTTAGGATAGATGGAAAACTCATTGCCCAAGGTACAAACGATAAAAAAATTATTTTCAATGGTGGTTATATTATTTTTAGTGATTTGAGCGTAGATGCTACATTTGATGATAATGGCAACTATAAAGATGGTTGTGTCTTACAACATATTACATATGAGGCTTCAAATGGTGGTTTCAGAGCAGGCTTTTGTAGTGCTATTATAATCGAGAGTTCTTCGGTTTTTATTGACCATTGTATTATTTGGAATAACGATTATGGCAATGGAATAGGCATATATAGTGGGTCAGCTAAGATAACTAATAATATCATTTCTAAAAATTGTGCATCAAGACACATAAATGGAGGAGGGATATATGTAGAGAATGCTGAAACAGTAATCATAGAAGGAAATACCATAACAGAAAATGTAGTTGGTTCCGAACATGATTATGAATCATTGGGAAAAGGAGGGGGGGTATTTATTACAGGTACAGGTGTTATTATAGAAAACAATATCCTTTCAAACAATATTACCTATAGTGGTTTATATGGTTCAAACACTGGAGGTGGGGGGATATATGTAGAAAATGGAAGAGGAATCGTTATACAAAATAACACTATTAAAGAGAATAAGGCATATTATCAAGAACATAAGCAAGGTGGAAAAGGGGGAGGAATATTCGTGATGAATACATATGGGGAATCCCCTAATATTATAAAAAACAATATTATTAGTAATAATACTGCTGACAATGATGGGGGTGGTATTTATATTAATGGCAGTGACTGTATCATAGAAAATAATGTTATTGTTGAAAACACTGGTTATGATGGAGCAGGGATATATTCCCTTGGTTGCACAATAAAAAATAATACCATTTCTAGAAATATAGCAGAGAGGCTATATTCTGCTGTTTTTTATAATGGTTCTAATAACGATTTTAGTTACAATAGCATAACAGACAATAATGGTGGTATGGCAATTTATATTAGTGGAAACCCTCACTTCAATTACAATAACATAAACAATAATATTGCATACAAAGAGTTAGGTTATATAGGTAATGGTGGTGCACTCGATGCTAAAAACTGCTGGTGGGGAACTTCAGATAAATCAGAAATATGGCAAAAGATTGAAAATTGGGAAGAAGTAGATTACTACCCATTTCTTACTGAACCTGAAACTGATGCACCTGTTATTCCTCCGATGAATCTAGAAGTAACGACATCAAGTGAGGGTAGTCTCAGCCTAACATGGAGTAAAAATCAAGAATCAGACTTAAATGGCTATAAGGTTTACTATGATACAGATTCTGAAGAACCATACAATGGAACTGGAGCAGAACAAGGAAATTCACCCATTGACGTTGGCAATGTTGCTAGTTTTAATTTATCCAATCTAGCTTTAGAAACTTATTACATTGCAATAACTGCAAATGATATAGATGGAAATGCTAGTTGGTATTCTCGGGAAAATAGCATCAATCCGTTCCCTGAGCTGACTACTACAACAACTATTTCACCACAACCCTGCACATCAGAATCAATCTACGGTGAGGATTCAGAGGCAACAGAACTCCTGAGATATGTCCGTGATGAAGTATTAAGCAAGACTACGGAAGGTCAAGAAATTATAAGACTATACTATCAATGGAGCCCTATGATAGTTAAGGCAATGAAGAAAGATGAGGAATTTAAGGATGGTATAAAGGAAATGATTGAAGGGATTTTATCATTGATTAGAGGAAAAGTGGAATAGTGGTCAGGTAAGGCGCCTTGTTAGCAGCATTCTATCGTGGAGCCTTTTACGGCTATTATCAAGGATTAGATTAGATCCCTGAGTAGAACACTACATCGTTGAGTCCAATGCTTCACAGTACATGCCGCTGCGAGTTCTGTTGCAGTTATAGTAATGTCCCCAGCAACATTTGTATGAGCGCCCATATTCAGCACTATCTTGAAAGAAACGGATCACTGCTTCGCCGGCATGCGAGCCATGCTTTGTTATTTCAGCACGTGCGGTGAAGTGAGTATCTGCTGCGGTATTCAAAGCGACTTCACCTTTGGAGCGAAGCCAATCGTGAGCCGAGTCAAAAGTATGTCGCAATGTAACAGTTCCTTTATGAGCTTCAAACATCCTCTGGCCTTCTCTAAATCATTAAGTCTTTGGTTCACAACAGAATGAGCAAGTATCAACGGTCTTCTTTCCCGTTGACTGTGAGTACTTCCAAGCCCTATCAAAATCGGAGTAAGGTTGTGTCCAGAAACCATTATGGGTTTTATTCCGCTTGCGAGACTGATACTTGCCACATGATGTGTCGTGAACAATCGCCTTGTTGTTGGGATGATTTACGTATACGACATAACTCATTGTTTGTTACCTCTTATGTATATGGAAAGCTAGCTTTTCACGTTTCAACTACTGCTCTATTATGAGTGGCAATCAATAGGCAAAATTCTTATTCTTCTAATTTTCACATCTATATAGTACTGTTTTCCTAAAATATTTCAATTATTTTCATGGATAATTCTTTCTTCTCTCCTCTTTTTATCCGTATTAGCAGAGAATGTGACTGGCGTCAACTATTATTTCCCCTCAACGACAATTATTATTCCTGTTGTGTTACCAAGAACAGCGAAACGGAGTTTCCCTGTTCTTGCGCCGGATTTTTTCCTCCAGGCAATGTAAAACCAGATTCATACTACTCACGAGAATAGTGGCTTTCATATTTGCCCTACAATCGACGATCTCCGTTCAACCTATAGTCCACTCTTGCCTAGAAAGTGGTAGGTGCATAGGTGCGTAACTAATTTATTATGAAATAAAAAAAGTTGTGCATAGGTACTTTAACAATGCACTAAAGTGTGATAAATATTGCATTAAGTTTAAGAATTTGCTCAGGGTTGGACAAAACCTTTAAAATGCTCTATTTGACAATAAGTAGTATCTTTTAATCGTTGCCGCTCAATTCCGAAGTTAGGCACCGTGATGCGGGACTAAGATGTTTGAACGAAAACATGAAGAACTGGCTCCGGTATCAGTTTTTATCAGAAGGATGGCTGCGTCTATTGTAATGGCAGGCATCTTGGTTTTAGTTGCTTTATTCATCGGAATTACAGGCTATCATTGGCTAGCCGGATTTGATTGGGTTGATTCTCTTTTAGAGGCGTCTATGATTCTCGGGGGAATGGGTCCTGTCAATCCACTTACGACGACTGGAGCAAAAATGTTTGCTTCTGGATTTGCGCTTTTTAGCGGGCTGGTATTTATAGCAGTGATGGGGATCATTCTTGCCCCGATAACTCATCGGATGCTGCATAAATTTCACATTGCTGAAGAGGACATGCAGCGATAATGCTTAACAACCGATTGAACCTGACTCGCTCTCTCGCAGTGAAGTCTAAGGGACGGAGTTAAAAAGTTAAGTTATTTTCTTTCAATTGAATTAGCTAGTAATGTAATCAATAACAACAGGCGAATCTTATCTATGTATATGTGGATGGGGTAGCATTTCGGACTATTCATCAACCTACTAGTTTTTAATTTTTCGACTCCGTAATCCTATCCTATCCATAAACAGAAAAATCCCACTTGTCAGTAGTCGCTCTGAAAAAGTGGAATTTTGTTGTTTTGTTTTCATTGGAATTCCCCGGGGGCAGAGTTTTATTTTGTGACCGGAGGGGACGTTGCTCAATTCTTTCACTTTAAGCGATTCTACGTTGCAAATGACTTTGACAACCGCAGCGGTAAAAGATCCCCGCACCCCTCGCTATCTTCGCTATGGGGTCTCCTTTCTTACACACAGCCGAGGTGATCTCCATCTTCAGAAAATCCTTTTACGTTTAAAGTCCCTCTTCTCGATGTCTTGAATACTTCAATTGAGATATTATATGATGAAGCATGCGATGAGCTTTTAATTTAGTCTTGCGTGGTATAGAAGCGCTTGATTTGTGAGAAGTGAAAGTTTTCAACAACCTCCCCTTTTATTTACAGTGAAAAAACCTTGGATCGCTGCCACGATTATCGCTGGCGTTACCTTATGCATTTACCTGCCTACTTTAGATAATGATTTTGTCAACTGGGATGACTTAGTTGTCTGAGGCACTCAGGTTGGGATACGAGGTACATCCAGAATTTTTAAAGATGCTTTCAATGTATCGCGAAAAAAAATAAAGCCGTCAGCCTTCAGCCAACCGCTATCAATTTACCATTCACCATCTACGATTCACTATTCACGATTTACGCGCTAAAGAACTGACGATTCTTCATCTTTCCCTTTAAATTTTACCTCCCTGCAGAAACCGTAGCGGGAAGGTTTGCGGATAAAGGCAACCAAGTGCCGTACTTCTTCACAATCAATCTCCCTTTCAATCTTCTTGAGTTTCTCCTCCAACCTGAAAGGTGATCTGAAGAGAATCTTATACGCCTGGTTTAACTTTGAAATAGTTTCCCTGGGTAAGCCTCGTCGTTTTAGCCCCACTATATTGAGACCGTAAGCCTCCGCATCGTACCCCACTGCCCGGATGAAAGGTGGAATATTGGTATTGACCCGGGTATTCCCACCCACGATTGCCATTGTACCAATCCTTGCATACTGCTGGATCACCACTCCGCCTGAGATAAATCCGTAATCGTCAATCTCTACGTGGCCGGAGAGAAGCGCACAGTTACAAATCACCACGTGATTGCCTATGATGCAGTTATGGGCGACGTGCGAAACAGCCATCAGGTAATTGTAGTCTCCAATGATAGTAGATGACTCTGGCTGGGTGCCCCGGTGAATAGTGGCAAACTCACGAATAGTGTTGTGATCCCCTATGGTAACATAGCTCACCGCACTCCTGTCAAAGACCAAGTCCTGGGGTTCTTCACCGATAACCACACTGGGATGAATCTCATTGAACTTCCCGATAGTGGTTCCTCTCCTTATGACAGAATGGGCATCAATACGGGTTCCCTCACCAATTATCACCTCATCCTCTATCATTACCCATGGTCCAATCACCACCCCATCGTCAATATGCGCCTTTTCACTTACCCTGGCTAAAGGATCAATGTGTTTCACTACTCTACCTTACCTCTCTGCCTCAATTTTCTCAATAAGCTGGTCTATTTCCCTCACAATCTTGCTAGAAAGAACGCCAGTAGTCTCTATTTCTCTTTTAAGATTGATCAAAGTACCGAGCAAACGATTAACCGTGCCGTTTCTTTTCTTTTTCTCTCCTTCTGGATCAGAGGTGGTATAAGACTCAAGTATATTCTTAAGCTTGCCCCTTACTTCCTTGGGTCCTTCCCCCTTGTTGAGCACATAGTGCCTGAGATCCTGGTAATCTCCTTCATGCAAACCCTTTTTATCTTTTGCGAGTCTTAGAATGTCAACGGATTCAAAGCTGGGGAGCTCCACAACTTTATCTGATTCAGCCAAACCCGTTTTTAAGAATTCCGGCTCTTCCCTCTCAAGAAAGTAGTAAGAACGGAGGAGTTTCAAAGCAGTTGAGGTTCTGATACCTATTTCCTTTGTGCAATAGCTCTCAAAGCTTATAAATCCCCAGCCCTTATAGTGCTTCTCGTTCCACACCGTTTGCAAGTAGTGGCCGAGTTCAACCCAGGAAGTTTTAAACTGCTTCGCCGCCTGAAGCGTCTGATAGCGAAGGGAGTGTTCATCCACTCCCACCATTTTATGTTCGATCTGCGAAATCCCTTTTGTTTTTGGAAGGCTCACGGCATGTACCTTTCTAGTGGAATGTATCTCTGCTGAGGATATAAAACTTTAATCGTGATAAAAGAGCAGAGCTGAGAGGTAGGGCAAGGAATTCACACTATTTACTGGGGCCTCTTCGCGCATAAAAATCAATCACAACCCCGCTTTCAGCAAAATCGAGGCCATTGATTAGAATTCGTAAGCCCCGTGCAAATCTCTCATCAATAGAATAGCCGAAACGTATCTCCTTTACCATCTCCCCGCGTGCCTCAATGGTAGCAACATTACAGGGATAACTTACTTTCTGCCAATTCCAGCACTCTACCCGCTCGATCGCAGCACTGGTCGTACTATCCAAAAGCTCAAAGCTCCTATCTCCAAGAACAATCTTATCCTGCAACGTATTATGAGCGCGACAGAGCATCCTGTAGAAATAGATGCCACTCTCTTCTACTCTATCTATTTTAAAATCCATCTTGAAACCGTTATCCCAGGTGTAACTACCCCATCCTCCACTCTCCTTCTCTTCATCCGTCGGTTTGTCGGGCTTATCATAGTGGTAGTACTCAACAACATAGGGAGGAATCTTAAGATTCCGAGACTGCTGCAGCGCATTGCAGCAACCTGCTATAAGCAACAGGAAAACAAATAAGATTCTAAACTCAGTTCTATCCATTATTCACCTGTCCTTAAAAAGGAGTTATTTTTCTACAATCATTGCCATTCCCTGACCGCCACCGATACACATGGTCACCAGACCATATTTATAGTTCTTCCTCTTCATCTCATGAGCAATAGTCACCAGTAGTCTGGCACCGGTGCAACCAATAGGATGTCCCAAAGAAATACCGCTTCCCAAAGGATTGGTCTTATCCATACTCATGTTCAACTCCCTCATGCAGGCAATAGCTTGAGAGGCAAATGCCTCATTTAACTCAATCACCTCGATATCCTTAATGGTGAGTTGTGCCTTCTCTAACACCTTTCTTACTGCAGGAATAGGTCCAAGACCCATATAGGCTGGATCAATGCCACCGGAGGCATATGCTTTAACGGTTACCCACGGTTTTAAATTTAATTGTTGAGCCTTTTCCTTGGACATAAGGAGCAAGGCTGCTGCTGCATCGTTGATGCCAGAGGCATTACCTGCAGTAACCGTACCGTCCTTTTTAAAAACCGAAGGCAATTTAGCCATCTTTTCCAGGCTGGTATCCATAGGACGTTCATCGGTATCAAACACAATAGGGTCACCCTTCTTTTGGGGCATTATGACGGGCGTAATCTCCTCCTTAAAGAGCCCACTCTGTATGGCCGCTCGTGCACGCTGATGACTCAAAAGACCCAGCTCGTCCTGCTCCTTCCTGGTAATACCATACATTTCTGCAATATTTTCTGCGGTTAAGCCCATATGGTACCCATAAAAAATCTCCCACAATCCATCTAACACCATCAGGTCATTTAACTCCCCTTTTGTATTCACATCCATCCGGTAGCCCCAGCGCGCTCTAGGAAGACCATAGGGGACATTGCTCATACTCTCCATGCCACCTGCGATAACCACTTCAGCCTGGCCGAGCTGGATTGCCTGCGCTCCCAGGACAACTGCCTTCAATCCTGACGCACACACCTTATTGATGGTGAAGGCAGAGGCTTCTTTTGAAACGCCGGCGGAAATCATTGCCTGCCGCGCTGTATTCTGTCCTTGACCAGTCTGAAGCACATTTCCCATGATAACTTCATCTATCTGGACTTCTTGAAACGAACCATCGTAATCATAATTTTTCTTCTCAAGCTCAATCAACCCTTTGCCCTTCAACTTATCAGGGGCGTAACCCAAAAGCTTTTCAGAAGATTGTGGTCTCAGTTTAGCTTTCTTTACTACCTCCTTAATCACTAGAGAACCCAAGTTCACCACCGGGATGTCTCTAATAGCTCCCCCGAAGGTACCAATCGCTGTTCTCACTCCACTCACCACAACTACTTCTCTCATACCATCCTCCTTTTCTCCTGGTATAGTAACGCCGTCCATACCATTCATCAAATCTTATCATTAGATTTCACCCGACTAACAAGCAGTTTACATAGAAAATTTTAATACTAAAGTCAAGAAAAATAGAGCACTATACAAAGGAGGCGTAAATAAAATTTAATAATTATCATGAAAGTATCCATAGCTCTGCTAAGCGTATACTATAGTACCTTTTTCTCTATGGTTACTACGTTCCTTACACCGCGGATCATTGAACACAGTGGTTCTTGACACCATCTTAATAAAAAGGTACATTTGAGAGCACAAAGAACTCAACAATATCAAAGGCAGACGAACACCTATGGTAAAAAAGGCACTCGGCGAAATCGCTACTATCGTTGGAAAAGATCACCTCCTCACCGCTAGGGAAGAACTTCTGTGTTATTCTTTTGATGCAACCAACCAGAAATTTTTACCCGAAGCGGTAGCTTTTCCCCATAATCCCCAGCAGATTGCTGAAATTATGGTGCTCGCCAATCGGTACCACTTCCCCGTTATACCGCGCGGAGCAGGATCAGGCTTTGTGGGGGGATCGCTCCCAGTAGAAGGGGGATTAGTGCTCGCCCTCACCAAGATGAACCGAATAATAACGATAGAGCCAGAAAACCTCATTGCCATAGTAGAACCAGGGGTAGTGACTGGAACGTTCCAAGAGAAGGTGGAAGCCCTGGGTCTCTTTTATCCCCCAGACCCCGCGAGCTTAAAATTCTCAACCATGGGTGGTAATGTAGCAGTGTGTGCGGGTGGACCCCGCTGCCTCAAATACGGGGTAACCAAAAACTACGTTTTAGGGTTGGAGGTTGTGTTACCAACGGGAGAAATTATCAACACCGGGGTTCACACCCTCAAAGGTGTGGCTGGATATGATCTCACCAGTCTCATGGTAGGTTCTGAGGGGACCCTGGGTATTATCACAAAAATCATTGTGAAACTCATTCCCCTGCCTGAAGCAAGAAAAACCATGCTGGCAATCTTTCCTAAGATCGATGATGCAGCACACACCGTTTCTTCTATTATCCACGAACGGATCATCCCCTCTACCCTTGAATTTATTGATCAGGCAGCAATCCGTTGCGTAGAGGATTACCTCCACATGGGTCTTCCTACCCACGCCGAAGCCCTTCTTCTTATTGAGGTAGATGGCGAGATCACCACTGTGACCAGACACTGCGAGCATATAAAAACCATCTGTGTAAAAAATGCTGCGAGCGAAGTAACCATTGCCCAGGATCAGGAGGAAGAAGAGCGCGTGTGGAAAGCCAGACGCTCCATCTCACCAGCCCTTTTGAAACTCAACCCTCATAAAATTAATGAGGATATCAATGTTCCCATCAACTGCATCCCTCAGATTATCAGGCGCATTAATGAAATCGCACGACGCTACCAGCTTATTAATGTAAATTTTGGCCATGCGGGAGATGGTAATATCCACACTAACCTGATGATTAACAAAGAAAACCCTGATGAAGAAAAGAGGGCGGAGCTGGCGGTGAAGGAAATCTTTCAGGCTACTCTGGAACTCGGGGGAACCATCTCTGGTGAACATGGGATAGGGATTACCAAGGCCCCCTACCTGGAAATGGAGATAGGGAAGAAAAATCTCGCCCTCATGAAACAGATAAAAAACCTCTTTGACCCCAACCTCATCCTTAATCCAGGGAAACTTTCTTTACAATCATGAGTATACTCAAGGAACTAAGTAAAGAAGCCTCCCGTTGTGTTAAATGTGGCGCCTGTCTGGCATCCTGTCCTATCTATGCTGAAACCCTCTCAGAGGTCACTACCGCCCGGGGGAAGCTGAGCCTCATCGAATCACTTAGCACAGGGGAGATCCAGCTTACCAGTAAACTCAAAGACCTCTTGTCTTCCTGTTTGATCTGTAACGCCTGTGGGGAAGGCTGCCCTAACAATGTGAGAGTCGAAGAAATTCTTCTTGAAGCACGAAAGGAACTAGTAGTCCATCGCGGATTGCCTTTCGCTAAAAAACTCCTCTTCCTGCTCCTACGCTCCTCACCCCGTGTACTCCCCTCTTACCTAAAGGCAGGTTCTCTTCTCCAAGGCCTCCTGCTAGAAAAGGTTCCCCAAGAAAGCGGTCTCCACCTTCGTTTCTCCTTGCCCTACCTTGATAAAAGGCGATTGATACCTCCGCTTGCCAAAAGATTTTTCCTTCACTCTCACCCTTCTCTGGTAAAGTCACCACAAGAAAAAAGGTGCGTAGGTTATTTCGTAGGATGTGTCACCAATTACCTTTTCCCCCACCTGGGTGAAACCACTGTGCGTATCCTTAACCGCCAGGGAACTTCTCTTGTCATCCCTCATGAGCAAACATGCTGCGGGTTAATTGCCTTTGGCTCAGGTGACTGGCAATCAACCCAAAAACTTGCCCTCTCCAACATTAACGCTTTTGAGCAGTTTAATCCTGACACAATCATAACTACATGCGCATCCTGTGCAGCGACCCTTAAAGCTTTCTACCCCCGCCTTTTTAAGAACGCTGACCCTGAAACGCAGAAGAAAGTTGAACGTTTCAGCAACAAAATCATGGACATCTCACAATACCTTACCCAGGAAATGAACTTCCTCCCCTCAGCACTGCAAAAATCTTCCTCCCCAAAAGACCCACTCCCTACAATAACCTACCACGACCCCTGCCACCTCAATCGTACGCTCGGTATCACCCGAGAACCCAGAGAAATCCTCAAATCACTTTCTCACCTGACCTATGTCGAGATGAAAGAGGCAGCGAGATGTTGCGGGATGGGTGGCCTCTTTAACCTCACCCACTATGGCCTTTCCCTGGAGATTTTAAACCACAAATTAGACATGTTAAAGGAAATGGGGGTTGAGATGGTAGCGACCAGCTGCAGTGGATGCATGCTTCACTTTATAGATGGGATTCATCAAAGGGGGATGAAAATTAAGGTGCTCCACCTTCTCGAAGTACTGGAGACAGAGCAAGGTAGGTAGCTATTACGCTTCTTTCACTGAAAAGTGCATTTTGGTATAACCTATTTCTATAAAATCATTATCCCTCAGTCTTATGTGTCCTTTAATTTTTTCTCCATTTACCTTGGGTGAATTCACTCCGTCTCCCCGGGAGATATAAAAGGCACCCGACCTCTTATGGATCACTAACGCAGACTTTCCCACGAATAAACCATCCACCTTTACGTCTGCATTTTCTCCCTTCCCAATAATGGTCACATTTTTGGTGAGCGTTACTTTCTTTACCTCTCCACTAGTTAAGATATAAGAGATAATCCCCAGAGGTCCTTCTTCTGTTTTCTCCTCTTTCATCATCTGCTCTAGGTTTTTAGCATAGAATTCTCGATCCCTTTCGGTACTGATTCCACGCCCTTCACCTTTAACAGGAGGGCTACTGGCTTTTCTATTTACTCCATCTTCCTTTTTGAAGACTAAGGTATGCTTACCAATTAATATATGATCCCCCTCATGCAATTCGCACTGAACAACCTTCGTTCCATTAACCAATGTGCCACTGGTACTTGCTAAGTCTTCTATAATATAACTGTTTCCCTCTCTTACCACCCTCGCGTGGTGACCTGAAACAGCCAAGTTATCAATTACCACCTGGTTATCCTCTTTCCTCCCAATGGTAATAGTCTCACTATCAATAGTAATCTCTTTAAGCTTTATAGCATTAAACTCTAAGATGAATTTTGCCATTGTTCGGTTCCACTGAGATCAACAAAAAAAATATTTAAACCTTACGATGCGTGAAATCCATTACTCTTTCCAAAGGGAGAAACGAGCTACACTATCACACTATATATCAGTATAGTATTGAAGGCTATTTCAAATTAAGATATGGTATTTATATAAATTGAATTGCATCTATCATATCGGACAATTTTAAAAAAAGATTAACAATGAATTACCTCCCGCACTATCTCACACTGCACAAATCGAATGAACTTCAAAAGAGAATTAGCGCCCTATGGGATATTCTAAAAAATTGTACATTATGCCCCCGTCAGTGTGGTGTGAATCGTTTACAGGGAGAGCTGGGATTCTGCCGAGCAGGTGAACAATTGATGGTATCAAGCGTCTTCCCCCACTTTGGTGAAGAGCCGCCTCTGGTTGGAACCCATGGGTCAGGTACTATCTTTTTAACCCATTGCAATTTGCGGTGCATTTTTTGCCAGAACTCTGACATCAGCCATCAAGGGCGGGGAGACGCTGTCACTTCTGAACAGCTCGCAGACTACATGTATTCACTGCAAAAACGGGGATGTCACAATATCAATTTCGTTACCCCTACCCACTATGTACCACAAATAATAGCTGCTCTGCCTTATGCCATTGATCTTGGATTGCACATACCACTGGTGTACAACTGTGGTGGTTACGAATCTCTTGAGGTAATGGCTTTACTTGATGGCATTATTGATATCTACATGCCTGATGTGAAATTTGCAGATAAAAAGGTAGCAGAAAAATACGCCCACGCCCCCGACTACCCGGAGGTAATCAGAAAAGTAGTAAAAGAAATGCATAGACAGGTAGGTAACTTACACATCAATCCTGAAGGGATAGGAGAAAGGGGGCTATTAATAAGGCACCTGATCATGCCACACGGGTTAGCAGGCACCACGGAGCTCATGCACTTTATCGCTACTGAGATTTCTCCTCACTCCTATGTGAATGTAATGAGTCAATATCGACCGCAATATAAGGCTTCAGAGTTCCCTGAACTCAGTCGAATGATTACAAAAAAGGAATTCATTGACGCTCTGCACAGCACCAGGGGTGAAGGACTCTATAGAGGATTTCCCCAAGTATGATAAGGTAATGGGGTTAACAACGTTGGGTAGAGTGGAAAAAAACTTTACTTGAATAAAAAAAGCTGGTTATGGAATGGCATTGTTTTAGAAAATCGATGCCATAACAAGGAGGGACTTGTTCCACAACCAGCGAAACCATAGTAGCATATTCAAAAATTTTATGCTACTAATAAAAACTTTTTTTAATACCATGCAGCTGGTTATGGTGTGCAGTAGGCAAATTACCCTAACACCAGCAAGGAAGCAATGGTGCTATATACCATCGATATATTAATAAAATAATTATTTTTCAAATAGTTATAAAATTAGTTCGCTTTAGGGGCTAAGCTATCAAAGAATAAATAATTTATTAATACTCATTCTAACTTATAGATATTATCTATTTATTTAAGTTAATTTAAGTATAAATAAGTTAATATTAATAAATTTTAATCATTTTATTATAAATATATCATATTATAAAAACTGTCTCACGCCCCCACTGAGTTTTAATTTAAATTTTTTCTATAATTGGAGATTCTTTAATCATAAAACCATCAAGTGAAGCATTGCATCAAATAATGAGATAACGCTCTTTCTAAAATCTTTATCTTCCTCCATCATCTTCAGCACTACCGGACTCCACTCATAGTACATCCTTATCATCTCTTGACCTTCAGGTGTTTTAAGCAAAACATCATCCCTTAAATTCCTTAAGAGCGCTGTTGTTTCAGAATGCGTACCATAGACCTCTTCAATAAAACACGTCTCCTCTTCAATGGTGGTTGTGGTTGTTTGACTCGTATCACCGTACTCATCTGCACCGATATCCACTCGAGAACCATGAACCCTTGCACCACCATCTATATCAAGTTCTTCTGGGTCAGGAACAAAGGCAGGGTCACCGTTATCTATCGCAGGAGACCCGGTTATAATATGTAAATCAGGATTAACAGGTGCATTGCTCACAAACTGTGGATCATCAAACTGAGAATGGGTATCCTGACCGCTCCCTGAGATATATGCACTGTAACCTTCGTATACTTCACCTCTCCAATCGATGGTAACACTTTCAGCCCCCGCATTAGCAAACCATAAATTGTAATCAAGTGTAATGATATTGTTACTGTTGACCGCCGAGACGACCAGCAACCTATTCTGTGAAGAGCAGTAAAAGATGTTATTTTTTACCTCACAACCTTCAGCATATTCAATATACAACTCCCCTGAACCGGTACCCATAGTATCGTTATTAAAGCAGGAATTATTGAAAAACTTACAGTTTAGTACCTTACCCGTAGTGGGATACTCATATCCTCCAAACTCTATACCCCTTTTATCATTATTAAACACAAAATTATCACGCACCAGGTTATCGTAGGCAACTTTACCCCCTATCTCACAGCCCACCTCAATCCCTACGTCACAGTTGTGTACTATATTTCTTTCTACAGTAATATGGTTCCCTCCATCTATGTATATTCCTGCCGCGTATCCCCCTCCATAACTGGAGTGTGCATTGTACACCAGATTACCCCGACATACACCATTGCGTGCAGCATCTTTAGCATCATCCGGACACATCCTCTCTCCCCCAATAAAATCAATACCAATATTGTTAACGTCACGAACGATATTATTGGTTACCTCGAAATTATCAACATTTCCATTTAAGGTCAGTGCCTCACTGTGCGCCGGGTCACAGTTGTATATCTGATTTCCGTCTACTTTGAGATGGGAAATGGACTTCGCTGCATCTGTGCCATACACAGTAATACCCATGGCATCGCTACCCCTTATCTCATAAATCTTGTTATTGCTGATTTCAATGTGTTCACCCGATCCCTCAATGCGAATACCGGAGCCGTCACTTACGTTTAAATTATTACAAATCTCAAACCCGATTATTTTTATGTAATCCTTATTCTCAATATAGACCACATTTGTCTCTAGTACCCCTGTTCCATCAATCACTACCCTATCATCTTCATAATTTCTTATGGTGACATACCCCCCATCTGCCGTGCCGGAAACCTCAACCGATATCTTCTCGTGATAAGTCCCAGCCTTCACATACACCGTACTTCCTGGAGAAACAGTGTCGCAGGCCTTTTGGATAGTCGCCCAAGGTTGAGACTCCGTCCCAGGATTATTATCATCACCACTAGGAGCAACATAGTAGCTGTTGGAATCACTCAGTGCGGCATGCGAAAATATCTGGTGTAACGCGCTGGCCAATAATCCTGTGATCAACATAATTCCTACCACAGAAAAGCTTAAAAGTTTTTTTATTAAAGAGTTGCTTTTCACTTTAGTTTCCTCTCCTCCTTCCCATTAACTCAATAATCACCCTATTTCTCAGATACTGCCAGCACCATCAAAGAGGAATTAATGACGATTGCCACCTCATAACCAGATTGTTCTGTACTCGTATTTCCTAACCTATACACAGTGACAGTAAGTTCTCTACCAGGCGCAGCATGCAGGGTTATCATACCTGAGGGATTAGGAGAAACCGCAAAAAGATACATGGTATGTTTTCCCTCTAGGTCACCATAATACTCAATCACTGTCCCTTCAGAGGCATCCAGCCCAAAGGGGAGTGCAGGTGTAATATCATTCAGAGTCACTTGCTGGCTAAATATCAAAGGATTGTCACGGATATTCCAGTTCTCATTGCGCGTGCCCACCCTCTCTCCTACCGGAACTACACGTTTCTTTGAAAGAATCGCTGCTTCCTCATCTGATATCCCTTGAAGCCCAGGCAAAATAGCAGTGGTTATTCCTTCCAGTCCTTCTTCCTGTAAATATTCCAGGGTCACTATTTTAAAAGGAATATGCCGTGCGATAAGCTTACCATACGCTTCGACATAGCAGTCGAAAAATGAGCTATCATTTAAAGTACAATCCTTATTGCGCACAGAATAGACCAATGCCACATCACCTCCATAGGGAACGCGGCGATCAAACATTTCCTCTAGGCAATCCAAAAGATCAAAAGCACCCTCAGGGATAGGGCTATCAGCTGTCGGGTAATAGTTATTGGAGTGGGCAATTGCCACAGCAAACTCCATAGTAGCCTCATCCTTTCCAGTTGACCAGCTCAGATAAATCATAGGACGCTCCTGATTTAACTCACGAGCAGTCTTTGCCATGCGCAGCGCTACCAGCCAGTCACCCCCCGTCTCAACTTCTGGTGAAAATCCCAATCCACAACGGCCCGTAACCGCAGTTTCGTTACCGAGCCTAGTTCCCTCTGGAGTATCACCGGTAGAGGATTCCCAGAAGGGTACGAGTCCATTATCCCACGCAGTTTTTGCCAAATCCTCCAAGTAGTCAGCAATAGCAATGTGTCGGAAAGAGAGAAAAGCCCGAAATACTTCGGACTCCAAGTCTTCTTCTTCAGGTACCTCAAACCCCGTATACTCCTTGAATGCCGCAGCAAACGCTGGGTCAGTACTTCCCCAGCGGAAGTGCTCTTCGTCAGGCTGAAACCCGGGGAGAAAACAGGCATCGATATAAATCCCATCTACCCCAGCAGATGTCAGCTCCTCAATCCGTTTTTTTAAAAAATCCCTGTACCCGGAATAAGGCGATACCCAGGCATCTTCCCAGTCTGGCTCAAGCCATCCCGAGCTCTGACATCCATACACAATGGTGGCATCGTCAAGATCCCTCTGAAGCCAACCAGGGTAGCTGTTAGCCATAGTGGGGATACCGGTGGAGTTACAGTTTTCATCATAGGCACCCCTTGTCATAACTTCCAGTCCGTTCACATACACAATGGTTTTCAGTCCAAGAGCTCCCGCTCTTAGGGTAAGGTATTTTATTCGCTCAATAACCTTTTGAAAGCCCTCCTCCACCACAAAGGTTTCGAACATGTGTTCAGACTCTATGTAAAAAATGACTACATTAGCACTCACCTCCACTGTACTTCCGAGCCGCTCGTCGATCTCCGCATCCGACATCTCAGGGGTGAGAATATCAAAAGGCCAAAGCCGCATGGAAAACATCCACTCCGGAAAATTTGTGGCATAAATCCGTGGATCACGGGCTGCAGGCCAGGGGGAATAAGGTCCCCATTCATCGCATGAAGGGAAAAGAAAGAAAGAAAACATCAGTAGTGGTAAAAGGGTAAAGATATTCCTTCCTTTAGTATTCATGGCTTACCTCTTTAAAATGGAGCAAAAAACACCCCCTTGCTTAATAACCGGGTGGTGGTGTAGTGGTGAGATCTGATAAAGATCTCCTGGTGCAATAGGGGGTATACCCCTTGGCATACGATTTACTATAGGCATCGGCTGTATAATCAAGCACATACTCCACATCAAACACCGGAATACCTTCTTTCAGATACTGATCGAGATAGTGTATATAGTACTCTATCAGAGATTGCTCATTAGGAATGTCATGACCGGAGGGGTCATTCCAGTCATCAGTTGCATCTCCATCATACCAAATTGCCTCCTGGGAAATAGCATCGATTACAGAAAGCAATTCACCACTGTGCCCATCAATTAAGGATGAGGTATTCTGTTGGATGATAATGAAGTGAGAAACCCTCTGCTCAGCATAGTTCCTCATTTCTTGAATAAAATTAATCATTTCAATGGCAGGGTCTTTTCCCAGTTTCTCTGCCTCGGCTTTAACCACTTCATTTTCAAATGCCTCCACCCAATCAAGGTAAATACCATCAAACCCATCTGTAATGACTTCATCGATAATGCTATTGTAATCTCTCTCAGTATCCAGCATCTGATTCTCTCCATAAATAACAATATCCTTCCACCGCTCATCCCAATAGGCAACTGGGTAATTTCCCTCCCACCCATCGGGGTCGTGAGTGAGTATATACTCTGGCCAATCCTCTGGCCGTGGTTCTCCCTGATCCCACTCCTTCGACCAGGTCCAATACCACCGCCAGTCCTCAGCTTCCCCAATATCAATGTAGGCAATGATGAGCTTACGGTGAATACCGTCATGTGCCCTTGTCTCTTTCAACTTTCCAACCATGCCTTTAGTATCAAAATCACTGTTTTCGACATCTGTCCGGGTGGGATCAATAACGAGCATATCATAGCGGGAATTTGCGAGGTCATCGACTGCCCCATCCTCACTGATATTCTCAATCTGATACCCAAAATAATTGATTTGCGACAATGGTAGTGGGCTCTGTCTCACTTCACAGCCGGTGAGGAGTAAACCAATCATCACACAAATGGTGAAGAGATAATGAATGTTCGGAATCTTTCTTTCATCTATTCTACTCCTTTTATTATTTCGAAGAAGTATCAAGGCTTGCTCCGTGAGTGGCACTGCCCGCTGTAGTAGGGGGAACGGCCAAACACCATATCCATTTTAAACCCGTCCCTACCTAAAATTATCTTTACTATTCCCTATCGTATTCTTATACCATACTTGAATATCGGTTAGGGGATTAAAAAAATAATTAATATAAAACAGGTAAACCATAGTAAAAAAAAGTCCCTCAGTGTTCTCTGCTGAGGGACTAAAAGTATCTTCTTATCGATAGCAGAAAAACTATTTTACTTCTGTACCTATCAAGGTCAGAATATCATCAATCATTTCCTTTGCCTCTTCTTTGAATTCTTCATCTCCTTCTAGTGCCTCCACAATTGCAGGACTCAATCGATAGTACAATCTTATAAGTTCCTGCCCTTCGGTGGTTCTGCTCAACACACTATCCCGGAAATCTCTCACCAGTTGTACAACTTCTGAACCCTCTCCATAGATCTCCTCTACGGGGCAGGGCTCAGGTGAAACTGTGGAAGTAGTAGAGGTAGTGAGTGGAGAGAGGGTAAAAGTTGCGTTGACCGTAATACTTTCATTCAGGGTGACACTACAGGTCCCTGTACCTGAACATCCACCACCCGACCAGCCTTCAAAGATTGAATAGAACTCTCCACAGCGGTAAGGGCAACTTCAGTACCTGTAGGGTATAATTCAGCACAGTCATCGCCACAATCGATTCCTTCTAGATCACTGGTAATAGTACCGCTGCCGTTCCCTATTTTCTCAACCGTAAGCATATACTGCTCTGGGGCTAACTCCTCCACATATACTGGTAATATCCTCTGTGGTAAAATTAGCATAGAGCGCAGAGGCAGAAAGCTGCACCGTTTCATCTGGATAGAGGATGAAGGAATCGGGGGTAATGGTGATCGTAGACAGAGTCTCGTCAACAGTAATAGTAGCAACTACATATCCCGTTTCCACAACGGTGGGCACCAGAGAGCATTAATATAAAAAATCTCATTATAAAATTTTTTTTCATCTCTTCCCTCCTCCAAGCTCAGGAGCTTGGTAACAGACGTCTGCTCTCCCTCTGCTTCACACGTTCTTTTATCTCCAGTAACGCACTTAGTATTAACCTGCAGCAAAGAGTTATCGGTAATCTTGATAAAAAACTAAAAACCATTTTTATCTCCTCTTAGTGATAAGGGTAAGCATAGTAGAGAAAAAAAAGAACCTACAAAGTCTGCAAGTTCTCAATTTTCACTGGTAGAGGGGTAAGATTTAGAGATGTTTTAAGCGATAGGTATTTTTTATAGTAACGTCCTCACCTTCATTAAGGCATCCTTGATACAGGAGAGGAAAAACTCATTACTGCATGGTTTTTCGATTAATGCATAAGCTCCAAGCCTTGACACAAACTCACTCATAACCTTAGATCTTGTACCTGTGAGAATTATCACTTGTGTATGGGGAGACTTGGCTTTAATCTCCTCCAACACTGTTAAGCCATCTCCATTCATCATAGCTAAATCTGTTATAATAAGATCAAAGGGCTGCTTAAAACATTTCGCAAGGGCTTCACTTCCACTACAGGCAGTAGCTACATAGTACCCTTTCTCACTCAAGAGAGAAGAATAGGTATCAAGAATTATTTCTTCATCATCAACCAGTAAAATTCTCTTGTCTGACATCTTGGGCGCCCCTAGCATTTATTTAGATTTCTTCCCCCCCCTTTTTAACTCTTAACCCTTGTTCAACTAATTGGAGTATGTGATGTATCAGGAAAGGCTTGTTGATCACAAAATCTACTCCACTTTCTTTCAATTTGGTCTTATCTAACTGGACTTTCCATCCTGTAATGAGCGCAATGGGTATCTTGCCATTGATCTTCTTAATTTCTTCCGCAACCTGCCACCCTGACATTCCAGGCATTCCTAAATCGGTAAAAACAAGATCAAATCTATCCTTCTTAAATATTTCTAGCGCCTGCTTACCATCAGGGGCAGTTTCAACCTCATGACCGCCATCTCTTAAAACATCTTTTAGTAACTCCCGCACATCTTCTTCATCCTCAATAACTAAGATTCTACCTTTTCTCTGCTCTTTCTGGACAATGTTGACCTCCTTCTCGTCGCGCGTCTCTTCACCTGCTCTCTCGGATAGAGGCAGCTTTATAGTAAAGGTGGTACCTTTACCTTCTACACTTTCTACGGTGATTGTTCCCCTATGACGGTTGATGATACCATAGGATACACTTAAGCCTAAGCCGGTTGACTGAACACCTTTGGTGGTGAAAAAGGGGTCAAAGATCCTCTCTCCTATAGCGTTTGAAATACCAGTCCCTGTATCCTCTACTTTAACAAAGGCATAGTGTTTTTGCCTATAAATTATTTATCTTAATACTCCCACCATCTGGCATGGCCTCAATGGCATTGATGATAAGATTGATCAATACCTCCCTGAGCTCAGTAGAATTACCTGCTATGGGAGGAACAGGTGAAATCTTTTTTTGAATGCTAATGGGTATCCCTTTCAACTCGGCCTCATTCTTCCATCTCACCCTGGTGAACTCCAGTGCCTGCTCTACCACCTCCTTTAGGTTAACTGAGCTAAAATGCCTATCATCCTCCCTCCTCCCCGAAAACTCCTGAATCCTGCGAACTGTCTCTGCCCCGTCGAAGGCTGCCTTCTCTATAATTTCTAAACTCTTTTTCAGATCACGTATTGATTTACTTCGCTCTGCCACCCCGAGGGGAGTTTCAATGCTTTTCCTTAATAATTGAGTTCTACCAATGATGGTAGCAAGCATATTGTTAAAATCATGGGCTACCCCTCCTGCCAATTCTCCCAGCGATGTTAACTTTTTGGTTTGGAGAAGCCTTTCCTCCATCCCCTTCTTTTCAGTGATATCCTTTATCATTAACTGCATTAGACTCTTTTCTTGATAGCTAATCACTGCCCCGCTTATTTCACCTATTATTACACTGCCGTCCTTTTTCGTAAATGAGAGTTCGTAAAATCCTGTACCGCCCTTTTTAGCTATTTCAGTAAATAGGTGTGGTGCTTTCTCTCTGTCCCCCTGGGGAATTATAGCAAAGATATGTTCTATACCAATAAGTTCCTCTCTGCTATAACCTAAACTGTCCTCTGTATACCTATTACAATCAAGGATTTTCATTGTCTCAGGATCAAGGAGAAGGATAGCAAGCCTTACCCCCTCACACATCGCTTTGAATTTCTCTTGATCTCGTACTCTAATATAGGCAATCGCATTGCCAATGATCGCACCCACAAACGCACACAGTAATTTCATCACTCTTCTATCATTCTCACTAAAGGCATGGGGGCGGGTGTGGCTTAAGTTAATAACACCTAACAACTTTTCCTGAAAAATAAGCGGCACACATAAAAGCGAACCAATGGGAACACATGTCTCTCTCACCTGAAAACGTTTGTCTCTTTTTACCTCGTTGAGTAGAATCGTCTCTCTCTTAAGAGCTGCTAACCCCGCAACTCCTTCCCCCAAGGAAAAGACGGTTCCTGAATCCCTTGGATGCTCAAAAAAAGCGCCATCGTCATTTCTTCCCCGCGCCATCTTGAGCACTAACCCGTTAGCATCATCATCCATGAGCATAAAAGAGCAGTTTTCTGCATTCGTCTCCTCTAAAAGAATATCCATAAACTTTCGGTAAAACACCTCCTGGTCAAAGATATAGCCAACAATATCTCCTATTCGCTTGAGAAGCGATAGCTCCTCTACCTTCTTCTCAAAAAGAAAGCTCGCATCTCGCAGCGTGTCTACGTAACAGTGAACCCTTGCAATCGTTTTTCCCTCTTTACTTTTAAAATACCGTTCCTTAACCATTATTTGCTACCTATTGTATCGCATTAAAAAATGATGCTACCTTTTCTTCTTCTCGTTTAAGTTCCTCAACCATTTCATCAAGATCATGCTCCCCCACTTTAAGCTGTTCTTCTGCAAGAGGGTGAGGAGGAGAAATCATAGTATCCCCACTATTCCCAATGTGGGCTCGCTTACACACACTGTCTGCAAGATGAACCACTGAGGTTATCCGGATATGAAGAGCAGGCGCCTTTTCCACTTGATGATGAAACTTGATTAGAGACACTAAGAGGGGAGGGAACTTCCACCGTTCACAGAGCCATCCTCCTACCTCTGCGTGGGTAAAACCCATTATCTCTTTCTCTGCCTTAACCACACTCACCCCACTTGTGCTCACCTTCTCTAGCACGTTCCCATACTCCTTAGTGAAAAAACCATTTAGTACTAGTTTCCCGATATCATGGAGAAGTGAGGCAGTAAAAGCAGCCTCTGTGTCAACTCCTCCTGCCTTCTTACAGATGAGCTGGCCTGCGAGGGCACACCCTATGGAGTGCATCCACAATTCTTCACGCACCAAAGATGAATCACCCTCTGTATTCTTCATTGCATCAAACACTGTTATCCCCAGCACTAAGCTCTTGACCTCTTTCAATCCTAAAACGACTATTGCGTGCGGAACAGTTGCTACCTTTTGCATGAATCCATAGTAGGCTGAGTTGGCAACTTTTAACAGTCTAGAGGAAATCGCCTGATCATAGGAAATTAAGCGGCCCAATTCCTTTGCTGAGGTGTCCTCGTCTTTCACTAACGCTAACACTTTATGAATCATATCTGGAAGAGTAGGGAGACCTTTCACCTTGTCGATGATAATGTTTTTAGCTTTTATGCAATCCATGAAGTTTTCCTGTACCCTATTTACACGTATTGTTAACTTATTTAAATGATAGTCCCTCTTGAACCAATTTTAATACTTCTTCTACTTTGAACGGCTTATTAATAACCAAATCAATTCCACTTTTTCTCAACCCATACTCATCTGGTGGTACTCTCCATCCTGTAATGAGTGCAATGGGTATCTTGCCATTGACCTTCTTAATTTCTTCCGCAACCTGCCATCCTGACATCCCAGACATCCCCAGATCTGTCAGAACCAGATCAAAATCTCCTCTCTTAAATAGCTCTACTCCTTGGCTGCCACCGGTGGCAGTACACACTTCGTGACCGGCATCGATTAAAATATCTTCGAGAAGCTTCCGTACATCTTCTTCATCTTCAATCACTAAAATCTTTGCTTTTCTTTGTACTCTGGGCACATGTGTAATTTCCCCACTCTTACCTTTCTGCCTCACTGTGTTCTCAGAGAGAGGAAGTCGTATAATAAAGGTAGCCCCCTGATCTTCGATGCTCTCTACCGCTATGGTTCCTTGATGCCGATGGACGATGCCATAGGAAACACTTAAACCTAACCCAGTCGATTGAACACCTTTGGTAGTAAAGAAGGGATCAAATATTCTCTCTCTGATATCTTTCGGAATACCATCCCCTGTATCCTCAATTTTAATGACAGCATGACTATTATCCATAAAGGTAGTAACTCTAATCTCACCTCCCTGCGGCATAGCATCGAGGGCATTGTTAATGAGATTGGTAAATACTTCTCTTAACTCTGAAGGACTTCCAGCAATGCAAGGAAGAGGTAAAAACTCTGTTTTAATATTGATTCTTATCCCCTTCGACTCAGCCTCATTTTTCCATCTCATTCTGGTAAATTCTAGAGCGTTATCTAACAGTTCATTAACATCAACCCGGGTAAATATTTTCTCATCAGCCCTCCTTCTTGAGAACTCCTGAATCCTGCGAACCGTCTCTGCCCCATCCAGTGCAGCCCTTTCTATAACATTTAGCTCTTCCTTTAGCTCTCGCATCGATTTCCTTTTCCCCTGCTTCCCTGGAGGGGGCTCAAGATGCATCTTCAATAGCTGAACCCTCCCCAGGATAGCCGCAAGCACATTATTGAAATCATGGGCTACTCCTCCTGACAACTCTCCCAGCGCTCTCAGTTTTTCAGATTGAATAAGCTTTTCTTCCATCTTCTTCCGCTCAGAAATATCTCGTATAATTAGTGGTTGCGCATAATTAACATGAACACTTAGGGGCCTTTGGGATATACGGTATAATTCCAATCACCGTGAAATTTAGCGGGCTTGAGATTCAACTTGGATAAATTAGCTTTAGAAACTTTGAGC
>Ga0315291_10002084_pt1 | contig 26419 bp, 25 predicted proteins | sample YL17G12_20_MG_FD_203070 | JGI IMG/M metagenome (GOLD analysis project Ga0315291, IMG submission 203070) | Sediment microbial communities from Yellowstone Lake, YNP, Wyoming, USA - YL17G12_20 | ecosystem: Environmental > Aquatic > Freshwater > Lake > Sediment | place: USA: Wyoming | collected...
AAGCTCAGGAGCTTGGCGACGGCCGTCTGGGGGACCGGCAGGTTGGCCGCAGCCAGCCCGAGCATGGCCCAGGCCTGGTCAGTGGCGGAGCTGCCATATGCGCCGTCGTGGGCCAGGCTGCCGAGCTTGGAGACGAGGTTCAGTCTGCCAAAGCGGTAGGGGTCCTGGGCCGCAGCCACCACGGCCATGATGAGCTTACCCGTGGTCTGCGCTGAGGTCGCGAATCCCGGCGCTGCCCTTGTCAGGTATTCCATCAGGCCCGCCGAGCCGGAAGTGGGAGTCCGCCAATCCGCCGGGTCCTGGCCCGCGGTCACGATGGCCAGCACTGCGTCGCAGGCGAAGCCTGCGTTGTGGCCGAATCCACTGAAGCCGCCATCGTCCTGCTGCTGCGTGCGCAGCCAGGCCAAAGCCTGGCGGGCGGAGCGCACGCCCGGGCTCACCAGTGGCCACGTGGCGCCTGCCACGGCGGGAATGGCCTGCAGAGTTGCCATCAGGTTGCTCTCGCCCGGCGTGACGTACTCAAAGCCGCCTTCCGCCGTCTGGTAGCGGTGAAGTCGCTGTATGGGATTGTGCAGCGCCATGGTGATGGCGTTCGTCGCGGTCAAAGACGTAGTCCAGTCCCAGCCGGTCACGTCTTCGCCCAGGGCCAGCAGCCCCTGGATCGTGGCGGGGGTCGAATTGCCGTCAGAGTCTTCCGTGCCCCAGGGCGGGGCGGGCTTCTGGTTAGCGAAGCCACCGTCGCCGTTCTGCAGCCGGTGCAGGTAGGCCACAGCCTTGCGCAGGGGCTCTGCATCGCGCGGCTCGCCTGTGGCCAGCAGCGCTTGCACGACCCACGCGGTCGAGTTCGAGTCGCTGTCCTGCCCCACGGCCCAGCCCCAGCCGCCATCCGTGTTCTGTGCGTTCCTGAGCCACGTGATGGCCCCTGCCGGGATGTTCTCGCCCACCGAGGCCAGGCCGAGCATGACTACCGCGTGGTCGGCCGTATAGCCGCCGCTGCTGTAGGAGCCGGTGCTGCGGTTGTAGAAGGACTGCACCGCCGCCACCAGGTTCACCCCGCCAAAGTTGTAGGGGCTGAGGAAGCTGGTGCCCGCCGCCATGATGTACCGGCCGTAGAGGCCCGGGTACTGCACGCCCTTGACCTGGGTGGTCAGATAGTCCAGGGGCGATTTGCCCGCGCTGCTCTTCCACGAGGTGGGGGCCTCGCCCGCGGCGGCGATGGCTGCCACGGCCTGCGCAGTATAGCTGGGGCTGTACTGCCCCTGCGGGAAGCTGCCGTCCGCGGCCTGCTGCGTGTGCAGCCAGGCGAGGGCATGCTTGAGCGAGACCGCACGCCCGGAGTAAGGCAGGGGCTGGCCCATGATGCCCAGGATTGCGCGCGCCGTCTCTAGCACGTCCGCGCGTCTGCCGCCTTGCCATTCTTGCCATTCGAAACCGCCGCTGGGCAGTTGGAAGGCTAGCAAGCGCGTCAGAGGATTGCCCTCGCCCTTGGTCCATGCCTCCGCCAGTGGGTTCTGCCCCGCCGCGAGCAGGGCCTGGATGGTCATGGCCGTGCAGCCGGCCCGTGTGGTGTTGAACTCGCCGCCGGAGATGATGAACGAGAATCCACCGTCGTCCTTCTGCTGGCCCGTGTAGAATGCGAGTGCCTGGGTCACCGCAGTGGACGTGATGGGCTCGCCCGCCGCCACCAACGCTTGCAAGGCCACGGCCGTGGTCTGAGTGTCGGCGCCGAAGAACCAGCCCGGTTCCGAAAGCCATCCGCCGTCGGGCTGTTGAATGGCTTTGAGGTGGTCGCGCGCTGCGGCGGGCATAGCCTGCCTGGCGGCGGCCAACGCAAGGATGGCCCACGCCTGGTCCGGGGCGCTCGTTCCGTAGGCGCCATCGCTGTACAAGGCCCTGAGACTGGTGACCAGATCGAGACCGCCAAAACTGGATGGGTCGCGGCCCGCTGCTACTACGGCCGTGATCAACATGCCGGTTTCGCGCGCCTGGCCGGTCTGCGCTGAGGCTACCGCAGCGAGATAGTCCACCAGGCTGGCAGCCCCTGGCGCGGACGTCCTCCAGGTGGCTGGGTCCTGTCCGGCGCCAGCGACGGCCAGGACCACAGTGCAGGTGGTCTCAAAGACGCCGCCGGAGCTGCTATCAAAGCTGCCGTCGTCGCGCTGCTGCGTGCGCAGCCAGGCCAGAGCGTTGCTGACGGCGGAGCGTTGCTGAGGCCCCCAGGGGTCCAGCTTTGCGGGCCCAGCCTGCAGCGGCATGGCGCTCCACAGCAGACTGGCGATCAGAAACAGCGCCGTGAGGACGCGGATTCGGTTCTTGTGCATGGTTCGCTCGTCCTTTCTCCATCAGCATGATCAAGACAAAACCCCTTGCCTCTCGAAGAGGCAAGGGGTTGAACCATCGGCTGCGTTTGCTCCCACCCCCTTTCTCTCGAAGGGTCATGCAGGATCGTCGCAGAGGCGGGTATTCTGGCTTTCTCGGCAAAGCCGAGACTACAGTTGCGGGACAGCGCCGGACTGAACCGGTCTTCCCCCGTCGTCGCCTGGCTTCAAGGCCTGGGGCGACCTCTGCGCAGTGCATATTCGATTGGCAGGCATTATACGACGGTGCCTCTCGGAAGTCAAATGCATAGCGATGCTTGTGCCCACCTTCCCGAAGGGCGGCCCCGCGCGCGTGCCGGCTCTCGACAGGTGACCCTTTGGGAAGGTACTGCCATTCTATGCCGGTTCCGCCCGCATCAGATAGTGTGTCTCGGTCTCGCCCGTGATCACAAAACCTAAGCGCTCGTAGAGTCGCAGGGCGGGGTTGATCTTGAATACCTGCAGCAGCGTGGGCTTGCCCTTGCGCTGCGCCTCGGCCAGGATTGTGCGCAGCACGAAAGAGCCAATGCCGTGGTTCTGGAACTCGGGCAGGATCTCGATAATGTGCAGGGACACGCGGTCCTCCTGCTCTTCTATGCAGAGCACGCCCACATCCTGGCCTTCTACTGTGATGATCTTGCAGGTGGATGGGTCGAAGCGATCTCGGAAGCGCTGCTCCTGTTGCGCCTCGTCCCAGCCCCAGATGGCTTCGACGTGGTTGTGCATGGTGAGGCGATGCAGGCGGAAGAGTTGGTTCAGGTCGTTGGGCGTGGCTTGTCGCAGGCCTGGGTTGGTCATGGCACACCTCGCTTCTCATGAGGCAAACCGGCCGCTACACGTCCCTATTCTACGCCCTGTGGGCTCAATCGCCAAGCCAGGGAGGTGCACTGCTCAGGGCGAAGAGGGTACGTGAATGTCACGAACAGGCACGCATTGCGCGAAGCGGGACGAGTGTGCTACAATGTGCGGGAAGCAAGGTTCCCTTATAAGGGGGTCGCAGCATGAACGAAGGCAAACTCTTGTACCTCTCCCGCGACGACGTGGAGACCGTCGGGCTGCCCATGGCAGCCATCATCGAGCGCCTGGAGCTGGCCTTTCGCGAAAAGGGCGAGGGCCGCGCCGAGATTCCGCCCAAACCCGGCATCCACACCCAGCCGGACGCCTTCATCCACGCCATGCCGGCCTACATCCCTGCGCTTGGCGCAGCGGGTATCAAGTGGGTCAGCGGCTACCCCGAGAACTACCGACGTTCCCTGCCCTACATCAGCGGGTTGCTGATCCTCAATGACCCTGAGACGGGCCTGCCACTGGCCGTGATGGACTGCACCTGGATCACCGCACAGCGCACGGGCGCGGCCAGCGCCCTGGCGGGCAGGTACCTGGCCCGGCCCGAGAGCGAGGTGCTGGGCGTCCTGGGCTGCGGGGTGCAGGGACGCGCCCACCTCGAAGCCCTGCGCGTGGTGTTCCCCATCCGGCACGTCTACGCCTATGACGTCCGCCCGGAGGCCCGGCAAGCCTACGTGGCCGAGATGAGCCAGCAGTCCGGCCTCGTGGTCACTGCTGTGGATGAACCACGCAAAGCCGTGCAGGGCTGCGACATCGTGGTGACCGCCGGGCCGATTCTGAAACACCCGGCCCCCACCATCGAGCCGGGCTGGCTCGACGAAGGGGCCTTTGCCAGCCCGATCGATTTCGATTCGTACTGGCAGCCGGGCGCACTGGCGCAAGTCGACAAGTACGCCACCGACGACCACGAACAGTACGCCTACTACCGCAGCGTGGGCTACTTCCGGCAATCGCCGACTCCCTACGCCGATTTGGGCGAGCTAGTCACGGGCAGGAGACCGGGGCGCCAGGACCCGCGCGAGCGCAGCATGGCCATGAATCTGGGGCTGGCGCTCGAGGACATGGCCGTCGCGATCGAGGTTTACGCACGCGCGCGGGAGCGAGGTCTGGGCACCTGGCTGCCCCTATAGAGGTGGTTGGTAGTGCGCACGCCAGTGCGCAGTGCCAACATACGACATGAGAAGAGGACTGGTCCCATGACCGAAAATACAATGCGCAGACTACGTGTCCTGATCCCCGCCGCCGTTGGGCTGCTGGCGCTCTTGATCCTCTACACGCTGTATCGCACCCCGGGTCCCCTGGGTTGGAGCCTGGCGCGGGCGGCAGCGCTGTTTGGCTATGGCATGCTGTTCCTGGTCATCGTCTCGACCGAGTACCTGCGCGAGATGCGCAAGCTGTTCGGTAGGCCCTTCCTGACCGTTCATCACATTCTGGCCGTGACTTCCCTGGCGCTGATCATCATCCATCCCATCGCAGTTGCGCTGGCGAGCCGTGACGTGACGGTTTTCGTGCCTCAGTTCACATCCCTGCGCACGTTCTTTGCCCTGGGTGGTAGAGTAGCCTTGTATCTCATCTTCATCGCGGTCTTTGCTGCGTTGCTGAGGGCCCGCATCAAGAGCGTCTGGAGGTTCATTCACTGGTTGAACTACGTGGCCTTTGCACTGGCCTTTGTGCACTCCTGGCTGCTGGGCACCAATATCTCGACGAGTGCGCTCCGGTTCATCTGGCCGGTCATGGCGGGCATCGTGCTGCTCATCTGGGCGCACAAGCGTCTCACGCAATCTCTCGCGCGTCGCGCCTAGACCACGGGGGTTCCTGACACGAGGCCGCCGGGCACAGAGACTCCGCAGGCTCGGTTGAAGGGAGGCAGATTCCCAGTTGTCGCAGAGGATGGACGCTCAAGGCTGCCAGCGTGCAATCGAGGCCTGCTTTCCCGGGTTTCGTGTGAGAAGCATGGCCTATCTGGCCGAGGGCTGGTCCAGTACGGTGTGGGAGGTGAATGGCGAGTACGTCTTTCGCTTCCCCAAGCGCCCAGAGATCGCGCCTGGCCTGCGCAAGGAGATGCGTTTGCTGCCCGTGCTGGCGCCAGCCCTGCCGCTCCCCGTGCCGCAGTTTGAATACGTCTGGGAGGGCGGCGCGCCGCATGAAGGGGTCTTTGTCGGCTATCGCAAGATAGCGGGCACGGAGCTCCTGCCTGAGCACCTGGGGGCGGGGAGCACAACCACTGTCTCGTGTTCCTCTGCCACGAGTGATGTTATTGCCGGCGTCTTGGGAGGGTTCTTGACCACCTTACATCGTTTTCCCCTTCAGGAGGCCCTCGCGGCAGGCATCGCCGAGGGCAGCCCCGCGCAGTGGCGTGCACAGTATCGGGCGTTCTACCAGAGGGTCCGCGGGCGGGTCTTCCCCCTGCTGCGGGTGGAGGAGCAGCGGACCGTGGCCGCCATCTGGGAGGCCTTCCTGGAGGATGAAGCCAACTTCCGCTTCTACCCCGCCCTGATTCACCGAGATCTGGGCGGAGAACACATCCTCTACGACGCTCAGCGCAGAACGATCACGGGGATCATCGACTGGGAGGACGCCGGCATCGGGGATCCGGCCCAGGATTTCACCGGCCTGCTAGCGAACTTTGGCCCCGAATTCGAGGCGCAAGTGCTGGCAGCCTACGGAGGCCCGCCAGATGCGCGCCTGTTGTCCCGCACGCGCTTCTACAAGGCGGTGGTGCCGTTCCACGAGGTGCTGTACGGTCTCGACGCGGGCCTGCCCGAGCACGTCAGCGCAGGACTCGCCGACCTGCGTGCCTCTCTCGCCTTTCAGCGCGGGTTGGCCTAGTCCGAATAATGCATGGCGCTCTCGGCCTGAGAGCGGATCGCGCTGAGGATGTCCTTGGCGTGTTCCAGGTCCTGCAGCACGCCACAGGAGCTACCCAACACCAGCACGTTAGCGCCGGCGCCCACCACGGTGGGAATGGTGCGCTGGTTGATGTGACCGTCCACCGCGATGTCGAGCTTGAGCCCCCTTCGCCAGGCCATTTCGCGCAACTGTCGGATCTTGGGCACGGCCTGCGCCACGAAGGGCTGTCCGGCGAAGCCCGCGTCTACCGTCATCACCACGACCAGGTCCAGGTCCTCGAGCAGATGCTCGACGTGCGAGATGGGAGTCGCCGGCAGCAGGGCAAAGCCTACTTTCATCCCCAGTTCTTTGGCGCGGCGCACGAAGCGAAATGCATTCGGGCAGGCCTCGATGTTGGCGGTCACGATGTCGGACCCGGACGCAGCAACGTCCTCCAGAAAGAGGTCTGGCTCCCAGACAGCCAGATGCGTCTCAAAGGGCAGACCCGTCGCGTCGCGCAGCGAAGCGACAACCATGGGGCCCACGGCGATGATGCGCGCAAAGCGGCCATCCACCACGTCAAAGTGGTACTGGTCGCAGCCACCCCGATCCAGATGGCGGATGGTCGCTCCCAAGTTCTTGAAATCTGCGCAAATCAGCGAGAAAGAGAGTTGGAAGGGTGGCATGCAGCCATGGGGCAGACCCGCGGGAGCGTCGCCCGGAGAACCCACTGTGGTCGTCATTCTCTGCACCTCAGTCATTTCTCCCGATTGCTCACGTGGGGGGAGTCTGTGTCTTGCGCGCCAACGGGGTTGCCTGCTGGCTCCCCGGCCCGACCGTAGAGGTCCTCCACCCGCACGACGTCATCCAACTGCGGGGTGGAGACTTCAAAGACGATGGAGTCTTCGAGTGCGGTCACGCGGTGCTTCCGTGGAGGCACAAAGTGGATGCTCTGGTCAGGCACGAGCTCGAAACGGTGCATTTTGCCTGTGGCGTCTTCCAGCTCTACCAGCAGCCTTCCCCGGTGCAGGAACAGCGTCTCGTCCCGGCACTGGTGATATTGCAGGCTCAGGCTCCGGCCTGCGTGGATCACGTCCACCCCGCCGGCATAGGATAACGTCGCCGCAAAGAGCAACTGATAGCCCCATGGCTTGTCGATGCGTTTGGCGTGCTGCGGGCCGTCAACCGGCAAGGAGTTCCCAGCGCTGATCTCAGCGCCTACTTGGGCGCGGGGGTGCCACTCGGGGCCTGGGCTGAGCTGCCGCCCTGGGCCAGCGCAAGCGCTTCTTCGAATACCAGATCGTTGTGCTTGATCATGCTACTCGCCGAGTACTTGTGCAGGATCTTCTTGCCCTGGAAACGCTGGCTCTCGTGCCTCCGGGAAGAGCGGGCCCCGGATCCTGACCAGGATGAGCGCCAGAAGGCCGCCCAGTATTAGACCGTCAATCAGCGAACCCAAGAAACCAGAACTTAGCCTCACGCTGTCTCCTCTATTCCTCGTCTCGGATCATGCGGGCGAACGCGGCTGCCAGGTCCTCGACCTTGTGCAGGTCGTCTGCAGTGGGTGCGCCGCGGAACTCAAAGGACTCGGTTCGGACCCACTTGAGTGCCTCGGCTACCGCGTCGAACTCCTTCTGCGCACCGCCGGACCAGCCATAGGAGCCATAGCGGAACGCCTTCTTGTTGGTCATGCCCTTGCGCGCGAGCTCGTCCAGGGCGTGCGCCATGGGCGGGAACATCTTGGTCTCGTAGGTGGGCGCGCCGACGATCAGGCCACGGTTCTTGAAGACCGAGGCCAGGATGTACGAGTCCTCCACGCGCGGCACTTCGAACACCTCTATCGGGACGCCCTCGCGTGCCACTCCGCGCATCACCGCGTCCGTAGCCCACTTGGTGTTGCCGTACATGCTGCCCCACAGCAGGGTGACGCCGCGCTCGGCCTTGCCCGTCGGATAGTTGGCGAACTTGATGTAGCGTGCCACGACTTCGCCCGGGTTCGCGCGCCACACCAGCCCGTGCGAGGGCGCGATCACGGCCACCGGCACGCCCGCCAGCTTGTCCAGCGCGCGCAGCACCATGCGCGAGAAATTGGTCACGATGTTGGCATAGTAGCGCAACATCTCGTCGTAGTAGAAGGACTGGTCCGCAGCGTGCACCTGGTCGTCGAATAGAATGCCCTTTAGCGCGCCAAAGCCGCCAAAAGCGTCGCAGGAGAACAGCACCTGGGTCGCCGGGTCGTAGGTCATCATGGTCTCGGGCCAGTGCACAAAGGGCGTGTGGTAGAAGACGAGCTTCTTGCCGCCGCCCAGGTCCAGCTCTTCGCCGTCCTGCACTGCGCGCACGTTGTCGGTGATGCCATAGTAATACTGCACTAGCTCAATGCCCTTTGGGCTGGAGATGATGGTGGCCTGCGGAGCCATACGCCGGAGATTGCTCAGGAATTGGGTGTGGTCCGGCTCCAGATGGTTGAGGATGACATAGTCAATGTCCTCGCAGGTGACCCCCGCAGAGTGCAGTTGCTGCATGAACTCGGTCGAGCTTCCGCTCCATTCGTGCACCAGCTCGATCAGGGCGACCTTGTTGCCTTTGACCACATACGAGTTGAGGGACACTCCATGCGGAATGGGCCACAAGCCCTCAAAGAGGTCGTGTGACCTGATGTTCACGCCGACCCACCAGATTCCTTCTTTGACCTCGATCGCTGTCACAGTTCTGCTCCTCTCTACAGGTATATGAAGCTGCACGGGCCTACCCGCGCGGCGGCTCGCTACGCATGAACCTGAAGAAGCGCGTGGCACGTCATGCGGAGCGCAATTGTCCGCATTATACTCCAGTTTGGCGGATTGGTCGACTTGCCTTTTGTGTGATGTGCAAAAGGGTGCTACACTTGCGCTGTCAGTCGGCGTACGGTTCCACGAGCCCGCTGGCACGCAGTCCCCTGCCTAGTCTTGCCTTGTCTTGTCGACAAGACGAGGTCGACTAGACAAGGCGCTACGCTCCGGGGACGCTACGCAGTAACCGGCGAGGAGTGCGCATGGCACACATCGTGATTGGAGTGGATGGTGGCGGCACCAAGACCGAGTGTGTGGTCCTGGACCAGGCCGGCCGCGAGCTGGGGCGCGCCACGGGCGGCCCAGCCAATCAGTACAACGTCGGCCTGCAGCGGGCGATGCAGTCCGTGCAGGAGGCCATGGCGGGAGCCCTGGCAGCGGCGAAGCAGCCCGCGCACGCAGTAGGCGCGGTCTGCCTGAGCTTGGCCGGCGCCGATCTGCCGCAGGACGTGCAGCAACTGGAGGAGGCGGCGCGCCGCATCATCGCAGCACCGCGCATCCTGGTCTGCAACGACGCCGAGGGCGCGCTGGTGGGCGGGATTGGCCATGCGCTGGGCGTTGTGGTGATCGCCGGCACCGGCTCGATCGCCTATGGCATCAACGCGCGCGGGACAAGGCGTCGCGCGGGCGGTTGGGGGCACGTTTTTGGAGACGAGGGCAGCGCCTACCTCATCGGCCGGGAGGCGGTGCAGGCCGTGCTGCATGCTCGTGATGGCCGAGGCGAGGCCACTCGCCTTGCGGACGCCTTCTGTGCGCACCTCAACGTGGCACAGATGGACGAGCTCCTGACTACGCTCTTCTCGCACGAGTGGAGCGTGACGGAGATCGCGGCCCTTGCCCCGGTGGTTGCTGCAGCTGCACGCCAGGGCGACGCCAACGCCCGCCAGATCCTGACACGCGCTGGCGAGGACCTGGGATGGACGGCGGCCGCGGTGATCCGTGGACTGCAAATGGAACGCGACGAGTTTGAGGTCGCGCTCGTGGGAGGCGTCTTTCGCGCCGGGACGCTGGTGCAGGAGCCTTTGCAGGAGGTGCTATCCCAGGTGGCAGCGGGCGCGCGCTGCATCACGCCGCGTCACGACCCGGCCACTGGGGCCGCGCTCATGGCCTTGCAGGCTCTGCGTCGAGGATGAGGCGCCGCACGGCCTCGGCGGCCCCGTCTTCCCCCACGGAGCCCACTACACAGTCGGCCGCGGCGCGCGCGGCGGGAGTGGCACTGCCCACTGCGACGCCCAGGCCCGCCCAGGTGAGCAGCTCCACGTCATTGTCGCCGTCGCCCAGGGCCAGGACCTCTTCGCGTGCGATCCCCAGGTGCGCAGCCAGAACGGCCGCTCCGCGCGCCTTGGAGACGTCTGGCAGGATGACCTCGATTAGCGTCGGCGTGGAGCGCGTCACGCGCATCGTACTCCCCATGCGTGCCTGCAGGAGCGGAGCCGTGCGCGCGCTGGTGGGCTCGTCCACAGCCCAGAGCAGGCAGTTGAGTGGCTCGCGCTCCAGCCAGCAAAACGGGTCCTCCACGACGCAACGCTGCTGTTCCCCCTCCCAGACGGAGAGGACCGCGCTCCCCGGGTCGCGCCGCAGGCTGGTGCAATAGTCGTCCAGGTAGGTGGCAAAACGCAGGTCGTGCTCCAGCGCAAAACGCATGGCTGTGTGGATGACGGGTAGTGGCACCGTACGTTTGGCAATCTCCTGGCGCGTGCGGTGGTCGATGATCAGGCCGCCATTACAGCACACGAGCGGCGCATTGACCCCCAGCTCCTCCGCGTAGGGCAACACAGATTGCAGGATGCGTCCCGTGGCCAGCGTGACCCTGACGCCGCTGGCCGCGGCCTCGCGCAAGGCGCTTTTCACGGCGGGGGAGATCGGGACATGGAAACCTCGCAGCGTTCCATCGAGGTCACTTAGCAGTAACCTGTACAATTCACTCCTCAGGGAGCCGCGTAGGTGCCATCCACGAATGAGACCACGACTCCACTGCAAAAAGCCCCTTCTTTACCGCAGAGGCCGCCGAGAGCGCAGAGTTCATAAGGGAATCTCCGCGTTCTCTGCGTGCTCTGCGGTGAAATCCGAGTTCTTTCAGTAGAGTCAGACCACGAATACACGAATCGCTCTACGTCCGCATTCTTGTATTCGTGCTCCGACCCCACTGCAAAAAGCCCCTTCTTTACCGCAGAGGCCGCCGAGAGCGCGGAGTTCATACGGGAATCTCTGCGTTCTCTGCGTGCTCTGCGGTGAGATCCGAGTTCTTTCAGTAGAGTCGTGCTCCCAGTCGTGGATGGCTTCAGCGTTCTAGCGGTTGATTGACGCGGCCATGCGTCGGTAGGTGTGACGACGGCCGCGGATGGCCAGGCAGAAAGCCAGAATGTTCTCCGGGTTGGCGATGCCGCTGAAACCGGCATCGCCGATGTGCAGGATGTCCGCTCCGGTCATCTTGCTGAGAAAGGCGATCTGGCGCACGGTCTCTTCGTCGCCGCCCTCCTGTGAAGTGCCGATGGCGGTCAAAGCCAGCTTGCCCAGCCCGTGCGCCTGATCCACCAACGGCTTGATCGCCTCGAGCGTGGCCCCAGGCGTGGTGCCGGGCGCAGGCACCAGGATGACGTCGGCGCCGGCCTGCGCGAATTGCTCGACGGCCTCTGCCGAGACGATGCCCGCCGCGCCCAACCCTGCGCCGTGCATCTTGCCTGCCACGATCATGACGCGCTCACCAACGGCGGCTGCGATCTCGCGCGTGGCCTGGGCGATGGTTGCGGTCGAGACACCCGTGCCCGGGTTGCCGGTCAGCACCAGGTAGTCCGCGCCCAGCTCCACGGCGCGGCGCGCGTTCTCTGCGGTGGCGACGCGTCCCAGGAACTCGTCGCGCAGTGCCTCCTTGGGCATGGGCTCCAGGTTGATGCCCACCGGACGGCCCACCAGGGCCTTGACTTCGTGGATGCTCACGTCGAGGCCCGCTGGCAGGCGGTCCAGGGCCGGTACGCCAGGCAGCGTGGGTAGCTTGCCCTTGCGGTAGCCCATCACCAGCGGCTGACGCACGTCGTAGACGTTGAGCGTGATCAGGTCGGCGCCAAAGGCCGCCGCGGTCTCGGCATTGGTCACGCCGTCTACCAGCGGCAACGTAACGCACACCACCTCCGCGCAGATGGTACGACCTTCCGCCAGGCGGATGCTCTCCAGCAGGTCGGCCTTGCTCATGGCGCGGAAATCGCTGGCCATGGCGTCCAGAATACGTTTTACCATGTCAGGTGTCCCTCCACGGAACTCTGGTTTCCGCTCGCTGTGTGAGCGAGTGTGCTTTTACTTCTCAGGGAAGAACTGCGGCAGCAGGGCCTTATTGGCCTCCAGCAGCTCCTCCAGCAGCGGCTTGGCCACGGCGTACGACGGAACCAGGGGGTGCGTGAGCAGCGCCCTGAGCGCAGCCTCACGTGAGCCCGTCACACCTGCCTCCACGGCGTATTCCTCGTAGGCCTTGACGGTCTGCACCAGCGGGCGGATCACCTGCGGCAGCGGGCCGACGTTCAGCGGGCTGACGCCGTGCGCGCCGATCACGCAGGGCACCTCGATGGCCACGTCGTCGGGCAGGTCCGCGATGCAGCCGCGGTTGCGGGCGATTACGATCTGCACGTCGCGCCGGTCGGTGAGCAGTGACGTGATCAACCGCACCGCCATCTCCGAGTAAAAGGCCCCACCGCGCTTCATCAGCTCGGGCGGCTTGGTCACCAGATTGGGATCGGAATACATCTTGAGCAGGTCGCCTTCGACTTGCTTGACTACCTCGCCGCGCGTCTTGGCGGCAGTCTTGGCCTCTTTCACGACCTGGTCGTGGTAGTAGTAGTAGGCCAGGTAGCCGATGGGCACCATTCCCAACAAACGGATCAGGTCCGGCTCAAAGGGAAAATGCTCGCTGCGACTGGCCAAGTCAACCATTTGGTCAAGGCTTAGCGCGTGGCCCTTGACGTAGGCGGCGCGAATCCAGGCCAGGTGATTGAGGCCCACCCAGTCCAGAAACACGTCGTCATCGGACACGCCGGAAAAGGCCGCCAGTCCCATGATGGCGTTGATCGGGTTGTTGCACAGCCCCACCACCTTGAGCGAGGTGTGCTTGAACAGCGTTTCGGTGATGATGCCCGAGGGATTGGTGAAGTTGAGGTACCAGGCACTCGGCGCATAGCGCTCCACGTCGCGCGCGATGTCCAGCGTGACGGGGATGGTGCGCATGGCCTTCATGAACCCGCCCGGTCCGGTGGTCTCCTGGCCGATGACGTCATACTTGAGCGGGATCTTTTCGTCGCGGATGCGCGCGTCGACGCCGCCCACGCGGATCTGGGAGACGATGAACACGGCACCCTCGACCGCGGCCGGCCGCTGCGTGTGGGTGCTGATGGCGGTTTTCAGCCCGGCGTGGGCCACCATGCGTTTGACTAGCCCGCCCACAACTTCCAGCCGCGTCGCGCTGATGTCAAACAGGGCGATCTCGCCCACTTCCAGTCGGTCGCGGCGCTGGATGAAACCGTCCACAAACTCGGGCGTGTAGGTGCTGCCTCCGCCAATGATGCAAATCTTGGGAATGTGGATCATTTCCTTACCTCCCCGTTCGGGCCGGCCGCCCGTCGGGCCGTACCGCCTCGGCAGGCCGAGGCCATCGGCCTGAACGAGGGCGGAACGGCCTCTTCGAGCTCGGCGATGCGCCGGTGTAGCTTGATGAACTGCTCGGTATAGTCGATCTCGGCCCAGGCCAGGACCAGCAGGTCAATCGAGTGCACCAACAGGATGGAAAAGGGCGGGGTCTCGCCGCGCGCCTCGCGGTGCAGGATCTCTGCCTGGATCTTGTGCGCCTTGAGCTGGGCCTCGTTGGCGCGCTGCATGGCCTCCTCGGCTGCGGCCCACTGGTGCTCGGACGCGAACTCGGCCGCCTCTCGAGCCGCGCAACGCGCATCGCCACCCAGCACAATCAGGTTGCACAGAGTCTGTTCCCAATCCGTTCCACAGGTTAGTTCGGACAAGTATTCCTCCGTGTTGTGGATTTCGTACTGCGTGTCTCGCGTTGTCTCAACTTCTCACGCCTCACGTTTCAGCCACTATTTGGCGTCCATCGCGCAACGAAAGCCGATATAGTCGTTGCGGCGGCGGGGGGTGTAGCGCAGGCGCGAGGCGCAGGCGGCCGTGTCGTGGGCGGCGTCCCAGGTGCCGCCGCGCAAGGGCTGCAGCAGCTTGCCGCCAGAGCCGTGCACCCACTCCCAGACATTGCCGCTCATGTCGGCCACACCGTAGGGGCTGTCCCCTTGCGGCGAAAACTGGCCTACGGGCGTGGTGTTCAGGATCTTGGTCTCGCAGGTGTTGGCGCGGGTCTTGTCCCATTCGTTGCCCCACGGGTAGGTGCGCCCGTCGGTGCCGCGCGCGGCTTTTTCCCACTCTTCGTCGGTGGGTAGGCGCTTGCCGGCCCACTGCGCGTAGGCTGCGGCATCATCCCAGTTGACCTGCGTCACGGGATGGTGGTCCTTGCCCGCCGCGTAGGTGCCGCGCACCCAGCTCGGGGGCACGGGATAGCCGGTGGCCTCCACGAACTTCTTGTACTCGGCGTTGGTCACCGGGCACTTGTCGATGTAGAAGGCCGCGACGGAGACCGGCCGCTTCTCCTCGCCCATGAGGAACTCGCCGGCAGGGATGTAGATCATCTCCTTGCCGTCCTTGGCCACGGTCACGCTGGGATTCTGGTTGCTCATACTCGCTTGCACTCCTTTCGCGTGCGCACAACACGCTGCGATCATAGACGTTGGTTGTCAGATTGTCCCAAAAGTGTATAATGTTGCGGATTGCCCTTGGGAGATACACACATGCTTGCCAGCAACTACCACACTCACTCTCGCTACTGCGATGGCGCAGGTGAACTGCAATCCTTCATCGAACAGGCGCTGCGCCAAGGTCTGGCCTCAATTGGCTTCTCCAGTCACGCTCCCCTACCTTTTGCCACGACGTGGACCATGCCGCTGGTGCGCCTGCCCCAGTACCTGGCAGAAATCGAGCGGCTACGAATTGCGTACGCCCCGCGCCTGGAAGTCTATGCGGGCTTGGAGCTCGACTTTGCCCCCGGCGTGCAGCACTTCCAGCAGGAGCACATTCTGGGCCTATCCTTTGACTACCTCATCGGCTCGGTGCACTTCCTCGGCTTCGAGCCCGCTCATCAGCCGTGGACTGCCGATGGCCCCGCCCCACTCTTTGAGCAGGGCCTGCGAGAAGGCTATGACGGCGACATCCGGCGCATGGTATGTGAATACTATGCGCGCATTCGTGCTATGGTCCTGGCTGGCCACATCGATGTGGTGGGCCATCTGGACCGCATCCTGTACAACAATCCGCGCGACAAGTACTTTACCCAGGAAGCGCTCTGGTACCGCGAGGCGGTGGAAGAGACATTGCAGACCATCGCCGCGCGCGATACCTTGCTCGAGCTCAACGCCGCAGGCTGGTTTGCGCCGCTCGGCTCGCCCAACCCGGCCCCCTGGATCGTGCGACGCTGCCGCGAACTGGGCATTCGCTTTACGTATGGCGCCGACGCGCACCGACCTGAACACGTCGCCCGCGGACTGGAACGGGCGGCACAGCTTCTGCGCGAGTGCGGCTATGGCGAGACCTGGTGCCTTTCTGTCGGCCAGTGGACCCCGTGTCCGCTCTAACCTTCTTCACCTCTCCGTCTGCAGTTGCCTTTGCAGCCAAGGCCAACCCACTGCCGTCACCACGGTCTCGAAGGCCATTGCCAGCAGAATGGCCACCTGGCCATGGCCTGCCAGCCCCACGGTGATGGCGCTGTAGGACAGTTCGATGCCCGCGTGGACGAGCATGGCGTAGAGCAGTAGCTTGCGCCTCTTCTCGACGATGGCGCGCGCCGCCACTACACCCAGGCAGGCGTTCAACACCAACAGCGAGACGCGACCTATGAGCGAGGCAAGTGCTGCCAGACTCAGCTCCGGGACGGAGCGAGCGGCCATGTCGGCCAGCTCGACGGTGGACGTATCACCCAGCAGCAGGCGCGTGCCCATGCCCACCAATAATAGGCCGTAGAAGACCTGGGTCACAAAGCCGACGCCCAGTCCCACGGCGATGCCACCGGGAACCAGCTCTGGCCCGCTCAGGTGTTTCACCTTGAGCAGGAGGTACTTCATGCCTTCCACAAAGATGCCCGTCAGGAGAGCCGCGCACAGGAGCTGTGCAGCCACGGTGAGGGTATTAGGCGAGGCCGCCAGAATCTGGCGGCCCAGGCTGATGAAAAAGTTCATCGGCAACGAGGCCGCCAACAGCCCGCCAGCACCCCAATAGATCAGCGAGCGGTCGGCCTTGGGCGCACGTCGCAGGACGTGGAACATGACGTAGCCTGGAAGGAGAATGAAGAGTGCGCCTTGCGCGCAGAGCAAGAAACCCCTGAGTGCCATGCCGTCTTCCCCCTACCAGCCGTATTTCTCGGGGCCCCACTCCCTGCGTTCGACCTCTTGCTTGAGCAGGAGCAGGCTGTGTTCCGGAATGTCCCCGTCGACGACCACGCCCGGGCCGATGGCGGAGTAGGCCCCCACCTTGGAACCCGGCAGGAAAATCGCGTTGACTCCCGTCCTGCAGAAATCGCCGATGAAAGTGGCGTCCGAGGCGTGCCGCGGGGTCTCCCAGCGGCCCTTGACGCGGTGGGCCTGGGGTTGGTCGTCAAAGCGCAGCGTGCCAAAGGCCGTCCCGGCGCCGACGTCGCTGGCCTCACCCAGGACACCCCACACGTTGCAGTAGTGCATGACGGTGCTACGTCCGAACATCACGCCGTGAATCTCGGCGCAGTGGCCGATCTTGCAGAGCGGCCCCAGACTGGTGTGCTCCCCGATCCAGGCATCGTCCCTGACCACGCAGCGTCGGCCGATGTAGGTGTTGGGCCCCACAATAGCGCCATGGGTCACCACGGCATCGCAGTCGATCCAGGCGTTGCCCTCGAGGATCGCACCCGGGCCGATGACCGCGTTCTCGCCCACGACCAGATGCCCGTTGACCTCGGCCCGCTCCGAGATGCGCGCCGTGGGATGGATCACGTCGTGGTCGAGCGACTGTCCCAGCAGGTCCAGCCACAGGTGATTGGCGATGAGGATATCCCACGGCCGGTCCACGTCCAGAGCAAAGGCAGAGGGTTCCACCGCCCGCACAGTAAGCCCGTCTTCGACCATCATCTGCAGGCACTGCGCCAGGTCCGCCTCGCCCATGGGCGGCATGCCGCCGGAGGGGACGGCAGGCACGTAGCCCGGGTGCGCTGCGAGGTAGGGCTGGATGACTGCGCGCGGAAAGACAAACGCGCCCCCTAGCCGGTGCGTGATGCTGTGACGCGGGTGGGCGATCATCTCTTCCACGCGTCCCTCGCGCACGCGCACGGCCAGGTACATCGTCGGGTCCTCCAAGGGGTGCAACGGGACGGCGAGCACGAACGTGCTGCTGGGGTCTTCGGCCTGTGCCTCCAGCAGCCGGGGCAGCGTCGCCGGGTCGAGCAGCACATCACCGTAGAGGACGAGCACGTGCTCGTCTTCGACCTGTTCCAGAGCGAGGCGCAAAGCCGGCGCCGTGCCTTGAGGCGGATCGAAGCTCAAGACTTCGACGAGCGCCCGGTGTGCCCGCTCGCCTGCGGTCCCGTTCGGGCTGGCCGCCCGCCGGGCCGAGGCCGTCGGCCTGAACGAGGGCGGAACGGCCAGCATGCCGGCCGCACCCTGCGGGTGGCTGCCCTTGCCCGCGGCCAGGAAACGCAGGTGGGCCGCAAAGCGCGCGTTGGCCACAACAAGGATGGAGCCGACCCCGGCCGCCTCCAGACTCGCTATCTGCTGGCGCAGGAGCGGAGAGCCGCCGATGGGGATGGCAGCCTTGGGGCGCGTGCTACCCAAGGGCCACAGCTTGCTGCCCTGGCCTTGGGCCAGGATGATGGCTGTATTCACGCGGGCGTCTTCCGGACGGCGCGCAGGATTTGCTCAAACAGCTTTTCCCCGTCCATCATGCCATAGGTGATGGACTCGATGTCCTCGACGGGGATGCCGAGCGGCGTAGCCGCCTGCATGATGGAGCGCTTCTTGAAGCGCACCTGAGGAGCGATCAGGATGATGTCCACCGGCTTGGCCTTCAAGTCGTATACGGCAGCCTCGGCAGCGGAGAGCAGCGTCATCTCGATCTCCTCGCCCTTGGCCTTGGCGGCCTCTTCCGTTTTGATGGCCAGCAGACTGGACGACGCACCCATGGCGCAGAACATCAGAACCCGAATCTTGTCCATTGTGTCTCCTCGCCTACTTCTTTACCGCTTGCGCGATCTGTTCGAACAGCTTGTCTCCATCGACCATGCCATAGGTGATGGGCTCGATGCCTTGCACGACGATGCCCATCGGCTCTACCATCTGGATCACGGCCCGCCGTTTGTAGCTCACCTGGGGAGCGATCAGGACGATGTCCACGGGATGCGCTTTCCAGTCGTACGTGGTCAGCTCGGGCACGGGGATGGCGTGAATCTCCATCTCGTGCCCGCACCGCTGCGCTGCTTTGACGGTGCTGTCCTCCAGCAAGCTGGAGGACATGCCCGCGGCACACACCAACAGAACTCGATAATGGGCCACGCTCACCTCCTCGTTCCTCTGGATGGCGCGTTATCTGGACTGCGCCAGCACACCGAATGTGACCCGTTCGACGCCCAAGTCTTTGACCGCAGCGACCACCCGCGGGTCGTACAACAGCACTACCTCGCGCTCGCGTTGTGCGGCATAGCTGCTGCGCGCCAGAAGCTCGGCGTCGGCCAGGCCGGGATGGGTCATCAACTCGCTCAGCCCCGGCGGCACTTTGGGCAGCGCACACAACAGCCATTCGACCGTCAGTTGCTTGTCGCCGTAGAAATCGCCCAGGAAATGGTCTGGAAAGCACAGCCTACGGGCCTTCAAGAAGCGTGCGTCCTGCTCGAGCACAATCTTGGATGGTTGGTGATGCAGTCCATGATCCGCTGCATGTTCGCCTCCTGCCTTAGTGGAGGGGTGGGATGAGGCCCGCGTGGGCCTGGATATAGTCGTCCAGAATGAGTTTGGCCACGTCAAAGCCCGGGACCAGCGGGTGCAGAGCCAGCGCCTTGAGCGCCAATGAGTACGATCCGGAGACAGTGGCCTGGACCGTCAGGCGCTCGTATTCTTTGACGCGCTTCATCAAGCCCAACGCGTGGTCGGGTACAGAGCCCAGTGCCATGGGGCGCACCACGGACCGGCCCAGGTAACAAGTGACCTCCACCACGTCGCGCTCGCCCATGCCAGCGATGGCCCCCCGGTTGGGAACGTTCAGGATGGAGATGCCCTGCCCCCCCGGGGGGCCCGAGAGGCACTCGATCACGCCCAGCGCCACGCCCTCGTAGCCCTCCTCCTGCACGGACTCTTCCAGATCCTTGCGATCGGGCTTGTGCCCGGTCTCGGTGGCCATGTAGGTCTCGCCGCGCTTCAACAGGTACGCGACATAGGTGTCGCGGATCTGCTGCTCGGTGCCGTCCTGGCGCAGGCGCTTGAGCTCGCCGAAGAGCCACGCGTTGAGCTCCTCGATCTGCTCGCCGCGGCTCTTGCCCGCATCCAGGATGTGCTGCACCGCGTCGCGCGTGTTGTAGTAAAAGTAGAGGTACTCGTTGGGCAAGAGGCCCAGCGTCGCCAGGAACTGAGGATCGAACGGCAGCCCGGGCATGGGCCGCCCGCTCTCCGCCAGGCGCGCGATGAACTCGGGCAGGACGTCGCGGCCCTCCAGATACGCCGCCCGGATCCAGCCCAGATGGTTGAGCCCAAAGTACTCGGGGAAGACCGCCTCGGGCGCCACGCCCAGGGCGGCGGCGAGGGTACGATGCATGCTCGAGGGGTCGTCGCAGATGCCGACGATGCGCGCAAAATCAGTCTGGGTGGTCACCGCCTCGGTGATCAGGCCGGAAGGATTGGTAAAGTTGATCAGCCAGGCGTTGGGGGCCAACTCTTCCATGAGCTTGACATAGCCCAGAATCGCGGGAATGGTGCGCAGCGCCATGGCAAAGCCGCCCGGGCCGGTCGTCTCCTGCCCCAGGACGCCATAGCGCAGGGGCACGCGTTCGTCGACCACGCGCGAGTGGATGCCGCCCACACGAAATGTGGTCAGCACGAAATCGGCGCCGGCGATGGCCTCGGCCGCGTCGGTGGTCCACACGGTGCGGAACCTGGCGTTGCCCTCGCGCAACACCGGCTCGCAGACCATGCGGATCAGTTCGAGGTTTTCGGCGTTGACGTCCATCATGCAGAGCTCCGTCAGGCCTACCTTCTCCTGGCGGCGCAGCACTCCGCGCAGCATGAGCGGTGTGCGCACACCGGCGGTGCCGATGATGGTCAGTTTCACGCTGTGCACCTCCTCCCGGCCAGATTAGGAGCAGGAGCGGGTGCTCTGCGGGCACCCGCTCCTGCACTCGTGGCAAGCGCTGGCGCCAGAAGCCTACCCTTGCTCTTTCTTCAGTACCTGAGCCTCCCAGGCTTTGAAGAACGGGTACCAGATGACGCCCGGGATGATGAACTCGGTGAAGGTGACCAGAACGGCGGCGCGCCAGTCGTAGCCCGTCGCCAGGTACATCAGGATCGGCCCGGGCAGCGTCCAGGGCGCCGGAATAGCCGTAGCGCGCACCAGATGCAGCACGTGTGCGGCGTAGGCCACCGTGGCATTGATGAACGTGATGGCGATGAACGGGATGGCCATCACAGGGTTGAAGATCACGGGCGTGCCAAAGGTGATGGGCTCGTTGATGTTGAAGAGGCCGGGAATGATGCCCAGCCGCCCGACTTGGCGCAGGCGGGCGGACTTGCTGCGCAGCAGGTAGAAGGCCAGCGGCAGCGTAGCGCCTGACCCACCGGGCACGACGTAGCTGCGGAACATGTCGGTGTAGATCCAGGGCAGCGGCTTGCCCGCGGCCAGCGCCTGGGCGTTGGCCGCCAGGTTGCTGGTCCAGATGGGCGAGAGCACGATGCCAATGGTCAGGTCGCCGTGGATGCCCAGCGTCCAGAGGCAGGCGTGCAGCGTCTCGGCGATGGCGCAGGCCACGTAGGACGAGGCCGCCGGCACGATGTGCGACAGGACGACCACCACGCCGTGGGCAAAGTCAATGCCGAGCACAACGCGCACCAGCCAGGCGACCACAAAGACCACGACGGTGGGGATCAAGGCCACGAACGAGTTGGCGATCGAAGGCGGCACCCCGGCCGGCATCTTGATCACCAGGTTGCGTTTGACGAAAAAGTTGTAGACCTCGACGGTCAGCAGGGCGACGATGATGGCTGTGAAGAGGCCCTCGTTGTTAAAGTAGGTGCCGGGCAGGCCCTTCTCTCCCCACGCGCCCACGATGGGACTCGCAATGGTGATAAAGGCCAGGAGGGAGAGCGCAGCGGGCATCAGGGGATCGAGGCCTTTGCGCCTAGCAAGGTGGTAGGCGACGGTAATCGCGGCAAAGACGGAGAGCAGCCCGTAGGCCATGTTGAATGGCACCCACAGCTTGGCAGAGAGGTCCGGGTTCGCATCCAGGTACGCCAGCCAGGAGGGGATAGGGAACTGCAGGAAGAGCAAGCTGAAAGCGCCGACGATCAAGAGGGACATCAGGCCGGCCAGGCCATCGCGCACGGAGGCCAGATGCTCTTCGTCAAAGATGGGGGCCATCTTTTCCATCAGGTCCGTGAGCCTGTCTGCCCAACCCCTCTTCTCAACGGATACAGTGGACACTTGAGTGCTCCTTTCTCGAATTTGCGTGATCACAAGCCAACACAACGATGTGCCAGACTATGCGTTTCTGTCTGTCTCACCTCCTTTGCGCGTGATTGCGGCCTGGGGGGAGAGCTCATGCTATTTCGAGTTGGCCCCGCTGAAAGGGAGCGAAATCGTCTGTCCAAATGTGACATAACGCCGCCGTGGGCTGCCACAGCCATTGGCGCCGCCTCTGTGCAGCGAGCAGTATAGCATACCGCAACCAGTGTGTCAAAGCCACAGGCCCACGTGCCCTCTGTGCGGGCGCGCCTACCGCAAGGGCATCCGATAGCGGTCACCACGGTACGTCGTGCGTGAAAACTCGAGCACCTGACCATTGACCAGGTAGGTTAGCTGTTCCACGATCAGCAGGGCCGCGGGCAGCGTCAGGTCCAACAGAGAAGCGTGCTCCTGGTGAGCCAGCGCGGCTTCGACCGTGCGCGAGCTGCGCGCCGGACGCAGTCCGTACCGCTCGCGCAGCGCAGCGTAGAGCGAGCCGTGCTCCAGTTCGCGCTCTAGCAGCCCAGGGCAGAGCGCGTGCGCGAGGTATGCCACCTGCAGGGCCATCGGCAATCCATCAGCCAGGCGCAGACGATACAAGTAAACCAGTTGTGTGCCCACCGCGACGCCCAACGCCTGGGCCAGGATGGTGGAGGCGCCCACGATCTCAGCGGCCAACACGCGGCTGGAGGGGTGCACGCCGCGACGTGACAGCTCTTCTGTGAAGCTAGCAAGCGGATCGGCCTCTGCATCGTCCTTTTTTCCGGCCACGTAGAGGCCTTTGCCAGGGATGGCAAAGATGACGCCTTCATGCAGCAGTTCGTCGATGGCGCGCCGTATGGTCATGTGGCTCATACCATACTGCTTGCGGAGGTCGCGTTGGGAGGGCAGCCGGTCACCCGGCTTGAGATCGTTGCGCGCGATGGCAACGATGAGATGCTCCTTGAGTTGCGCGTACAAGGGCAGTCTGGAGTTCATGTTCTGCGCCAACCACCTCGAACCGCACATCAGGGCTAGTTGCAGTGGCCATGCATTCCTAGGGGCAGCGCACTCGGGCGACCCCGGCCGCTGACGTACACGTATATACTGGTATGTACCGTATCATAGCCGAGTTTGGCTGATTTGTCAAACGGAGGAAGCTCCCGGAGGGACCCTGACTGCGGCCCCCAGTGAGGCAACTAAGAGGCTACTCTCGCAGCTCGAGTTGGTCGCCCACCCGCACGCCCGTGCGAGCGATTTCGCCTGCGCGCATCTCGATCACGAACTGCGCGCGCAGGACAGGCCGGTCGATGCGGTTACGGGCCAGGCTCTGCGTGATGGCCACGACACGCCAGTCCCTGCTGACGTAGAGCACGTCGATGGGGAATGACATGCCGAACATGTGGATCCAGCGACAAGGCCGGATCAACAGCGCCTGCCCTGGTTCCAGGGGTGCATGCCCGATCAGCCCGCGTGCTCTGGAAGGGCCGTCCGTGGCCATCTCCAGGTTCTCCACGATCATGCTTTGGTGTTCCGGGTCGTAGAGTCGCATGGCTAGGCCCTGCGCTCACCGAAGCCAAGGTTGGCCCCGAAGAGCTGCGGCGGCAGGTGGATGTTGGCGCGCTCAATCTTCTCTGTGAACTTGGGCCGAATGCCGGTCGGCTTCAACCGCCCCACAATCCGGCCGTCCTTGTAGCCCATATGCTCAAAGAGGAAGACGTCCTGCATCACGATCACATCGCCTTCCATACCCTGCACTTCCGCCACCTGCACTACACGGCGGCTGCCATCCCTGAGACGCTCCAACTGGATGATGCAATCCAGTGCCGAGGCAATCTGCTCGCGAATCGCGCGGAGAGGCAGGTCCATGCCGGCCATCAGCACCATTGTCTCCAGACGGCGCAGCGCATCGCGTGCGCTGTTCGCGTGCAGCGTGCACAAGCTGCCATCGTGGCCCGTGTTCATGGCCTGCAGCATGTCCAACGCTTCCCCACCGCGGGTTTCGCCCACGACAATTCGGTCGGGGCGCATGCGCAGCGCGTTGATCAGCAGATCGCGGATGCTGACGTGCCCTTTACCCTCAATATTGGCCGGACGTGCCTCCAGCGTCACCACGTGCTCCTGTTTCATCTGCAGTTCGGCAGCGTCCTCGATGGTGATGATGCGTTCGTTGTGCGGGATGTAGGCCGATAGCACGTTGAGCAGCGTGGTCTTGCCGGAGCCCGTGCCCCCCGAGATGATGATGTTCAGTTTCGCCTCGACGGCGGCCTGCGCCAGAGTGATGAACTCTGGGGTCACAGTGCCAAAGGTCTTGAGGTCCTCGGCCGTATAGGGGATCTTGGAGAACTTGCGGATAGTGAGCACGGGCCCATTCAAGGAGATGGGTGGGATGGTGACGTTGACGCGCGAGCCATCGGGCAGGCGCGCGTCCACCATGGGCGACGACTCGTCCACGCGTCGCCCCAGCGGCGCGACGATGCGCTCGACGATACGCAGCAGGTGCTCCTCGCTATCGAACGCGAGCGCGGTCTTCTCGATCTTTCCACGGCGCTCGATGTAGATTGTCTTTGGCCCATTGACCATGATTTCGGTGACGGTGTTGTCCAGCAGCAATGGCTCAATCGGCCCGTAGCCCAGGATATCGGCCATCACCTGCTCAAACAGCCGCTCCCGCTCGGTGCGGCTAATGACCGCGTTCTCCTCAGCCAGCACGCGTGGAAACATCTGCTCCAGTGTCTGCCGCACCAGTCGTATGTTGGAAATGTCGAGTTGCGGGTCCAGGAGCGCCAGAAGCTTGTCTCTGATGCGCGCCGACAGTTTCGAGTCTTCTTTGGCCTTCAGGGCACCTCCATCGATCAAAGACGGGGCCACCGCACGCTGCGTAATCGTCATGGCAGTATGCTCCAGTTCTCCAGCCCACAGTTGCACTTGGCGCCAATGACCTGCAGCGCCTTGCTGTACTGCGCCAGAGCCTTTTCCAAGTCTTTCTGCTGTGCGAAGCGATCTCCCTCTGAGACGTAGCTCGAATAGGCTTCAGTGGGAATCGCTACTGCGCTGCGCGTCATGATCCCGATCGCTGTCTTGATCTGCCCCACCGCCAGGTCGCGCTTCCCATCCCGCGCGTTTGCGCTGGCCAGCTTGACGTACGCCGCAAACAGCCAGCGCGCCGAGTTGTAGCCACCATGGACCGCAGCCAGAATGGCCTGGCTGTACTGTTCCTCGGCCTGGGCATAGTCCCCTGCGCTCAGCGCCTGGTCGCCTTCAGCCATCACGGCCGCGTACTTGGCCTGGAACTCGCCTGCCGGAGTCACCACGGGCTCACCCGTAGTTGGGGTAGCGGCCGGGCCTCCTGGCGTGGCGCCGGGACTCGCACTCGTGGGCGTGGCAGTGGCCGCCGCAGAACCTGGGGGGGACCCGCCCGCGGTCTTCATCAGCGTGGCTGCGCTGCCGTTGGCATAGTCCGGATTAAGCTTCAGCACCCACTCGAACGCAGCGCTAGCCCCTGCGGTGTCGCCTTGCGCCAGTTTGGTTTGACCCTCTAGGTACTTGTCGGCCAGCGCCAACTCTTGCGCAGCCTCGGGCTGCTGCGGCTTGAGCACCAGAGCCTTCTTGTACAGCGCCTGCGCCTCTTGGACCGGCTCGCCGCTGCCCTGCACGCTCGCCACCAGGCTCAGGCCCTGCCTGAGGTAGCTCTCAAACAGGTGGTCGGTCACGGCTTGCGCCTGGTACTCTGGGTCCACCTTGCGCAACGCCTCGTAGCCGGCGATCGCCTTGCTCCAGTCATTCGCGCTGAACGCCCGTTCCGCCTCGACAAAATCGGTGCCCAGTCGCTGCTGCGCTTGCACGTTCGCCAGTTGCGCCTGGGCGTCCTTGAAGCTGGGGTCTTGCTCGATCAGCGCGCTCAGGATGCGCGCAGCCTCGTCCCAGTCCTTGCCCGCGATGGCCTGCTGCGCCTGCAGGTAGCTCTTGTTCAAGGCCAGCTTCTTCTGCGCCTCGGCCAGACCTTGCTGCGCTTGCGCGGAGTTCGGATCCAGTTCCAGCAGTGCCTGGAAAGCTTGCTCTGCTCCCGCATAGTCGCGCTCTGCCAGCAGACTCTGTGCCGCAGCCAACTGCTGTGCCCGTTGCAGATCCACTTGCTGCTGCGCCTTCTGCGGCGTTACCCAGCGCTGGTATGCCCAGCGCGCGCCGACCAGCAGCGCCAGCACGGCGAGCAAACCCACCAGCAGCAGCGCGACACGCCTCACGGACTTGCCGATCGGCATGCGTTTCGGTTTCGGCTTGCCCTGGTCTAGCGAAGCCTTCAGGCGCGCCTCCTCCAGGAACGCCCGCGCCTCCGCATGACCCGGCGCAAGCTGCAACACCTGCTCGAAACCCGCGATGGCTTGCTGCCACTCCCCGTTCTGAAAGTGCCCCAGGCTTTGCTGGTACAGCGCATCCGGGTCCTGCACGAGTTGCCCCTGCGCGCCCGCCGCGGGCAGCGAATCCGTTTCCATTCCTTGCATGTCCATCGGTTCACCCTCTCTCCACAGATCGTGTCAAAGCTTACTTGCCCATGCTGGCGAAAGTCTTGAGCAGGACCGGTATGGCTGGACCAATCGTCACGGCCAGCATGGCCGGGAATACCATGAACACCAGCGGGAAAAGGAGCTTCGTCGGCACCTTGCGTGCCTCCTCCTCCGCCCGCTGCCAGCGCCGCGCCCGCATCTGCTCCGACTGCGTGTGCAACACAGTCGCAATGCTCAATCCAAACTGGTCCGCCTGCACCAACACCGCCACAAAGCTTGAGAGGTCAGGCACGTTCGCCCGGTTGGCCATGTTTTG
>Ga0315291_10002088_pt1 | contig 26412 bp, 42 predicted proteins | sample YL17G12_20_MG_FD_203070 | JGI IMG/M metagenome (GOLD analysis project Ga0315291, IMG submission 203070) | Sediment microbial communities from Yellowstone Lake, YNP, Wyoming, USA - YL17G12_20 | ecosystem: Environmental > Aquatic > Freshwater > Lake > Sediment | place: USA: Wyoming | collected...
TACCGGCGAAAACTGGAACTGTCTCAACAGGAGGGCAAAGCCGGTAATCCTCACAAGCGCTTTATCGAACATGAGATTCTTGGTGCAGACGTCATGCCGTTCGCGGTTCACCTCACCGGCGCCAACCTGGCCGCCATGGACCCAACGATCACGATATCGCGTACGCAGATCATTCAAGGAGACAGTCTGACACTTATTCCCGGATTGGTGTACCGGCGCGGGATCCAGCTGCAAATGTTCCCAACTGCCCGCGAGGACCAGACTACGACGATGGAGACGAGCGACATCAAACTTGGAGAGGCACAGGTAGTTCTGATGAATCCGCCCTTCACCAAGGTCGAGAGGGGAATCCAGAAGTACGTTGACATGACCCGGTTCCGAAACCGCTGTGGTGGTGAGGTGGGTCTGTGGGGCCACTTCTTGGTGCTTGCCGACGCATTCCTTGCTCAGAATGGGGTTTTTGGCGGTGTCATTCCTATCAGTTTGCTTCGGGGAAGGGAAAGCTCCAGGGTTCGTGACCTCGTGTTCTCTGAGTGGACACCCCTTTATATACTCAAACCGACATTCAACTATGGTTTCTCGGAATGGTCTGAATATCGCGATATCCTCTTCATTGCTCGCAAAGGTTCGCCTCCACCTGGTCACCGTGTTAAGTTCTGTCTGGTCAAGAAGGACCTCACCCAACTCGGCCAAGATGACAGCTCCCACATTGCACAGCGTATTCAGGCCCTCGACCAACTGCGGGGCGATGACCTAGACATCCAGTCCTATTCCATGGACGAACTCCGAGAGCATTTTGTCAACCTCATGTGGTTCTGCAGTGTCACGGATTTCTGCCACCGTGACGCCTTGGTGTCCTTTGTTGAGAAGTCGTCCGGATGCCTGCGCCGGTTTCCTCCCGATTGCCTTCGGACTGGCTACCGACCCGACAGAAACGTATCCTCCTTTCTATTTCTGACCCGCGACACACACCCCTCTCGCACTGAGCAGGCATTCCTTACCTTCCATGAGGAGGAACGCGATGCCATTTGTGCTAGGTCCACCCTCGGCGTCGAGTACGTTATAGAGAAGGACGCCCTTGTCCCTTCACTTCGCACCGGCGTCGGCCTACGAAGCCTCAGCATTCAGGGGCAATGGGATTACATTGCTGGGCGGCCCTACAAGGCCCTCAGGCGGGTGTTGAAAGGAAGCAACTTCAGGCCGCCCAAAGGCTTTTCTTGGCAGCGCTTCTGGCAAACCACCGATCATCAGGTAGACGCTGTGACCACTCAGGTCGCCGCAATGTGCAGGTTCAACCCTTTTTCGCCAAACACACACCTCATAGCTTTTGGCTGCGATGAACCGTTCTCGCCTTCTGATCTTCTGAATGTGGTCAAGGACCCCAGCCCAGACCGAGCCAAGGCACTTTGCGTTCTCTTTAACTCGTCTCTATTCCTTGCGCAGTTCTTCCTGCTGAAAGAGGAAACCACTGGCCGGTATCTCCACGTTCGCCTTCATGACCTCTACGAAATGTCTCTTTACCCCGACGACGCGGTTGTGCCCGCTCTCGTAGACGTATACAACCGCTTCTCTCAGGAAGAGTTCCCTGCCCTGCGGGAGCAGCTAGACCAGGACTTCGACCAGCGATACGATGAATTCTGGAAGCTGCAAAGGACTCAGCAACCTTCGCTTTTCAGCATTCTGAGTCATCCTGTCCGCCCCTCGCAGGTGCGACTTGATTTTGACCTTGCTGTTTGCCAAGCGCTCGGCGTCTCGGTCACCGCCGATGACCTGCGCGAGGTCTACGGGGCCATGGTGAAGGAGATGATCGTCACCCGGGGCTTGCAGCGGGACTAGGGCCGTGAGAGGCTGGCTCCTCATCGAGACCCTGCTTGTCCTGCTAGTGGCTAACGCCCTGGTGTGGTTCGTGGTGGCGATGGGGTGGCCTAAGTGAGACATCCTTTCCAACCCTCGCGCCTGCGAGGTAGGATGGGACCGTCACGGGTTCGCATGGGAGGGCTCCAAAATGACGGAAAAGCAAACGAAGACGGCGATGCCGGAGACGGGGACGGGGAGAAAAGGGGTCGAGGTACGGCCGTCTGAGCCGAGGCCCAAGAATCCACCGAAACCGACTCCGTCGACTCCACCCAAGAAATAGTTCAGGAGAGGGCACCATGTCTACGGGCGAAATCCCGGTAGTTCTGCTCCTTCTATTGCCAGGATTCGTAGCCGTTCAAGTCTTCAACTGGGTGAGTCATAGGCGGCGTTTGTCAGACTTCGAAACGCTGCTTTGGGTTCTCATCTCTTCATTTGCTCTTCTAGCCCCGACGACGATTATATGGCACGCACTTGACGACGCGGTTCCTTCGCTCAGTCATCTTGTCAGGAATCCGACGGCCCTGCCGATGCGAGTCGCTGGGATGTTGTACATCCTCGCAGTCCCAAGCGGTTGGCTGGCTGGGCATCTCGACCGCAGTCAGGTCTTGGAGCACGCATTTCTGAAGCTTCAGGTTGACCTAGAGCGCCGCCATGATGTCTGGTACCTAGCTTTTCGGGATGCCTACTACGTCATCGTCTACTTGAAAGGCGGTGCCATCATGTACGGATGGCCCAGGATGACCACCACGAACCGGGACGGCGGCCCTGCCGAGCTATATCTAACCAACACTCTAGTCTGGGACAGCGAGACGCAAAAATGGGTCGGCCAGGAGGCTATCACGGGAGTTTGGCTCGATGCCGCCAGCATCGAGAGAATTGAGTTCACCGCACGACCAAAGAAGGGGGAGCCCTAGCGGTCAGTCCCAACCACCAGCCCCGGCATTGTCTACCAGAGCGCCCTAGAAGGGGGTGTCGTTTCTACTTTTTATGCGGCTTGCCGTGTGGTCGGTACTCCTGTCGAAAAGTGCTCGTTCATTATTCCTGCCTTCCTGGGTACAGTAATATGTGGGAACTAGAATCAGGCCAGATTACACGACCAAGTCTTGTGGCAGGACACATCCTTGCTGTGGCGTCTGTCGACCTGGCCTTTATGACGAGAATCATCCTGCCAAACGCCCTGAAACGCGCGCCGCTGTGTGCGGCAAACCTAATCCCAAGGGTAGTGATGTCAAGCGTGGCAGCAAGAACCCTCGATGGTGTGGTGGCATAAACGGTAGGGTATTCTGTCCTGCGCATCCATATGCCGATGGTGATGGCCGGGTCCTGCGTTCTCATCTTGCCTGGGAGTTCGCGCACCACCAAATTTTGCCGCCGTATTTTCTCATTCACCACATTGACATGAACTGGCGGAACAATGATTCCGGTGAGATATGGGGTAGAATACGCGCCAGCAAAATCGGGAACCTTGCCCCTATGTTTCCACGCCGACACCGGTGGTGGCATTGCCAGGATCGTTAGTCTAGTCATCACCTTGTTCTTTGACCTCGGCCTCCTCAGTAACCGGTTGGTCGGACCGATTAGACGCTGGCCGTCGGACCAGCGTTTCGGCGATGACTATGCAACACCGTTCAAACCTGCCCCGGGGACGTGCCCTATGAGCGCGGTCTCGGGCTCGGTCGGAACTTCGGCGACAGGCTCGGCGACCGGCGCGGCGGGTGACTTGGCCTTGTGATGGGACCGCTTGACCGGCTTGGACTCGGTCTGGCCGGCGCTGGCGATAAGGGCGCGTGTCTTGTCGGCGAGTGAGGAGTGGATGCGCAGGGAATTCGTCGGGTGCGCCGTGGGAGTGACGCCGTCACGCTTGTACGCGTGTGTGGCTGCCAGCATGTTCCTGATCGCACCATACGATGTGTCCAACATGTCGGCGAGTGCCTTCACCCGAGCAGTTGTAACCTTGCCGCCAAAGAGGTCCACCAGGGTCTTGGCGTCCTCGTCCGACCACGATGTCTCTGTCTCGCGGGTCCTTGGCTTGTCTGTCTTGTTTGCCATTGTCTTTAGCACCTCCTCTCCGGCTAGAATCTAGAGTTCGACTACCTGACGTTGTTGTTTTTCTGGCTGATCTGCTGAATATGGGGCACTGACGGTGAAGTGGGCGGCGTTGTTGGGCTCCCTACTGGGGAGACCGGAGACGGACAGTTCTGGAAACGCACCCCAGTAGACCTCACCCGGTTCTTCGTCTGGACCGTGTTCCCAGTGCCCGTGTGGGTCAATGTGTTTGTGCGAGTGAAGGATAGACCTTATACCTTCGCCCTTAAGTGCGTGCGAGTGCCACCATCGCTTAGGAGGTCCCATCGTCGTCCTCCTTACCGTCTTCGATATGGAACCCGAAGGGTGACCGCATCTTCTCGAGCGCTCCGAAGTGGCCGTCGCGAAAGTACTCGTACTCCAACTCCGGGAAGGAATTCCGGAAGATCCGGCGCTCGCCGCAGAGTTTGCAGACGCCCTCGCATGTAGGGCCACAGGGAGTGTCGAGCAACCAGTGGTGGGCGTGGGGACCGATAACCAGAGGAACCGCTGGAACCGTCTTGATGCCTCTGAATTGTCCCGTTTCCGCGCGGTTCATCTGTGATTTTCCCCTTTCACTAAGTACGACGCCGCAGGGGTGTTCTCTGTTACAAGGGTGTGTTGCGGTGACGGATAAGGCGTCGGCGTCGGATGCTCTAGACCGCTGACGTTGGGAAGTCGGGCGGTGTAGTGAAGAGAGGAGGTTAAACCCTTCCCAGGATTACAATCCGGAGAACTGTTTGGCGTCACGTCGCCTGAGTCCGGAGGCGGGATAGTTCCCGGAATACCACCCTCGACTGTCAAGGACCCGTCATCCTCCACCCAAACGCGGTCAATGAGTTTGGACAGTTCCGGATACGTTGGTCCCAGTGGGTGTCCGAGAGGTGTGTACTCCATTCTGTCTTCGATGATGCCTCGCGCGATCCGTCGCAGATTGTTGGCGTAGTGGGTAAACTTCTCAGCATCAGGCGTGCGCTCGAGTCGACTGATCTGGGTCTCGGCGTCGGCACGTTCCCGGGCGATCCTGGCAACCTCGGCGTCGAGCACCTGCAAGGAATCTCCTCCCATTCGAACGGCGATCTTCAGTGCCCGTTCGTGCTGCTGGTCCAGATTGCGCAGGAGAGCGCACAGGCGCTTCTCCACGTCGACCTGTTGGGTGTCGGCGCTGGTAGCCCTTTGCTCGAAGGTTGTGGCTTCCCTGAGAAGGTTCTCGGGCTCGGCGACTGCCCGCTGCAAGAACTCCAGTACCGACTTTTCCAACTCGTCGGCGCGCCAGTGGGTACGGTAGACGCCCCTATGGCTGGGGGCATTACGCCGGTATCGTACGCGGCTTCCACAGCGATAGACTGCGGTGCCCGCGTGTTTGCCGGCACCCATCGTAGACACGTAGTACAGGGAGTTGCAGCGACGACAGAACAGTTTCCCCTTGAGCGCGTAAAACGTGCGTGACTTGGGGCCGCTGTGTACTGACCTGCGCTTCAGAGCGGCTATGGCTTCCTGCTGATCGGTCTCGGTAACAAGGGCAAGGCAGGGCATGGGACGTCCACCGTAGGTTGCCTGTCCGATGTAACGTGGACTCGTGAGAATCTTGTAGACGGTGGTGTGATGCCATTCTCGAGCAACCTTGCGTCCACGGTTCGGGGTGGGAACGCCGCGTGTCTGGAGTTCATCGGCGATCTCCTGAAGACCTGCGCCGGCGATGCACCGCTGGTAGATCCACCGCACGATCTCGGCTTCCTCTGGGTGTTCCCGAAGCTGGTGAATCGAGTAGCACTTCTTGGGGTTCTTGTCGTCTGTGATGACCACCTGTTCCTTCACGTACCCGAAGGGCGTGAAACTAGCCAGGTAGGCTCCTGCCCTAACCTTGGCGTACCGGCCTTTACAGGTGCGTTCCACGATCAAATCCCGGTCGAGTTCAGCAATGCTCAAGAACTCACGGTAGATAAATCCGCCGGTAGGCGAGTCATCCCACGTCTCGCTAACGGAGACAATCGGAGTGCCGAGTTTCTTTAGACGCTTGAAGGCGATGAGGCCTTGAGTCATTTCTCGAGCAAGGCGGTCCAGTCGGTAGATGAGCACTGCGTCGAACAGTTTGGCCTCGGCGTCTGCCAGCAGTTCCGCACCGGCAGGACGTTCGTCGAAGGGAGTGGTGCCGCTAACCGCCTCGTCTAGGTACTCCTTGATGACCACGGCGTCGATCGCTTCCGCGTGCTCGCGACAGGCGTGAAGTTGAATGTCGATGGTTGACTTCAATTGTTGCTCGTCTGTACTGACTCGGCAGTATACCGCGACGCGACGGTCCATGTTAGGCACCTTCTTTCACGGGCGGCGGGGTAAGGATGAGATCCGCGACGTTGACACTGAATCGGTCTGCTCTGATTTGTGCTTGTATTTCGGGTTCCAGCGGTATGAAGGATTCCCGGCGCGACAGTCGCCATACGTGGTAACCACAAACTGGGTTGGTGCACCTGAGTAACGATGCGGTGCCTTCAGGAGTAGTCTGGGTTGCGTTGTGTCGCCGGCGTAGGTGACCCTTTCCGTTGCATGCTGGACATGGTGTACTCATCGCGGTACCTTCTCCCCAGCCACGAGGCTAACCCAGACCTCGGGCGACCGCGACCGGAAGGCCTTCCGGAGAACGTCGAACTCGTCTGGCGTCAGCACCAGTGTGATACCGATATGCCCGTCGCTAACAGAGACGAACCGTTCAGGTGAACAGTTACAGTGCGGAAGACCACAACCACAGTTGCTCAACCGAAGGAACGGCTCTTGTATCTGTGACCCACCGCCTGTCTGGTCATTTTCGGCGTCGGTGCGGATCTGAAATGTCTCAGCCCTCATCGTCTTCTTCCTCTTCGTCAACGTACTCGAGAGTCACGGCGAGTAGGTGATCGTAATCGCCAGTGGTGGCACGCTCGAGGTATTCGGCAGCAGCCTCAGGTTGGCCGCTGCGCTTGAGCGCCTTCGCTACCCGTCCCAGGATGCTGAAGGCGTTACTGTCCTCGCCGACTAGCTTGACCCTAACCTTGGTGTGTGCCATTACTGGCCTCCTTTCCTCTGTTTGAATTGACTCTCCATGTCCATTTTGATTGCGGGTTTTTGTAGGCTATCCGAGTACGTCCGTGTTCTGTCTCGGCCCAGGCGCTGGCACCGAACCACTGGGCGTAACCAACGAATGCCCCGGTCGAACCCACGAGAATGACTCTACCGAGGCGGTCACGCATCGCAGACCCTGTCCCGTCCGGACTGATGATCTCGTACAGCAACACCGTCTTGGCGTGCTTATTTCTGACGTAGAGAAGGTTTGTCATTTGAGGTCCCTCCCGCATGAAGCACATCGCTGACAACACCCGCGTTTGGGGCAGGGTCCTAGGTCTTTCCGCGTCGCGGTGTTATCGGGGCAGTCTACGGGTTTCGAAATGAACGCCGACTTGACTGTCACGTTGTTTGCCTCCTCTGAATGTTGAGCCAGATAAGTGTGGTGAGGGCACTAACAGGGGAACCACCCTGCGCCTGGCCGACTGGACGGAACCCCTGTCGTGCCGCGTTGATGAAGGTCTGCGTTGTAGGTGTCATCTGAATTACCATTCCTATATAGGAATACGCCCAAGCGCGTCAAAAGTTACAGGGTTTGGGACCAATTTTAGGACAAATTTGCTAAAAGAATTTGCTAGATTCGGAAAGTGGGTACAGTAGATATGAGATGGAGGAATTAACCCTTGGCGAGTGGCTCTTAGGGTGCGCTGTACGAGCCTTTGTCCAACGCCAAGCCGGAGCCGCGGTCAGAGCCAAACAACACGCCATGAACGTTGCAGTCGCCAATGCTCGCTGGCGTCGACAGCATCCGACCAGATGGGAACTCGCCTTGCGTCGGCTACTACGCGAGGCCGGGTTCAGGGGCCAGCGCTACGAGAGGATGTTCGGTCGCTACTCTGTAGACGCCTACATACCCAGTCACCGGATCGCCTTTGAGGCGGATGGGCACTGGATTCACGAGGTCAAGCGCGAAAGCGGCGAGCAAGAAGCGCGCGATGCTTACCTCATGACTGAACACGATGTGCTGGCAGTCATTCACTTGACCAAAGAAGACCTCAGACCCTTCTTGACTTCCTAAGAAAATCCTTCCCCGACGTGAATCCACACGGCGAACATTCTGGAGACGCTTTCTCGTTGACTACAGAGACGCCTTTGCTCTTCCCCGGGCAATTCCTATCAACGTTGAAAATGATATAATGGTAGTGTGAGGATGGTACGGATATGACGGCCAAGGGAAGAGGACCGAATAAGGCAGGGTTCACGTGCCCATGTGGCAATCCCATCGGTGTGCGTCGCACGCTGCTAACAGGCGGTGTCATCGTGCGATATCGTCGCTGTCGAGTTTGCTTTCGGTCTTTCAAGTCGGTCGAGACGGTGATCGATGACCTCTCGGTTAAGCGACTGGCCCAGGCGATCCAACGCCTCCTAGTGGATTAGTTCGAGAAGGAGGGTTGCCAAGATGGCTGACCTAAAGAAGTTGGAAGTACAGTTCAAGCGCGTGGTTGATTTGCAGCCCGTGCTCGAACAAATGGAGGCCGAGAACGGCGACGTTCTCCTGTGCTCAGCGACGAATGTCACGTTCAGCGACTGCATCAAGGCATACCAAGAGCTGTTGGCAGGACTCGCTACTGTGGTAGTTGAACGCGCGGCGTCAGGACCAGCTCTTGAAGAGGCTTTGACCAAGGCTGTTACGCAGATGACCAAGCAGCAAACCGCTCAGTCAGAGATCCCGGAAGGTTCGCTCGTTGTTAGGCCAACGTCAGCCGGCGGCGACATGGACAACGCAACCGTGTTGGTGCTCGAGGGCGTGTCCAAGGAACTGCTAACCAAGTTGGTCAAGGCAGCGGCACAGTACCTGGCCGGTGGCACGCAGGATGTCTTGGATGTCATCAACAAGACCACGGCGAACACGGGTCAGTTCGGTCCGGGTTACGGCTATGGAACGAAGATCAAGGGCTTCCCGAAGGCTGGACTCGCGGTCGTAAGCAAGGTCGACAAGAACAAGGTTCAGAAGAGCGCTGGTGGTCCTGAGACACCAGAGGCTCCACTAGCCGGTCTCGTCAAGTACCTGTCGATGGCTGCGCTCACCCGGGGCGGGGCTCGCGTCAACTTGATTGGGCCAGGACTTGAGACTCGGAATCCTTAGGAGGGGTGAGTTTTGTTGACGGTAACTGAACTTCGAGCACTGTGGGACGAAGCCGTCGCCAGGACCAAGGGCAAGAAGGCTGACTACTTCCAGTGGCTCCTGCGGGGTGCCGAGTATCTCATCCCGACTGAGGATACCACCCTGCCGATCTTCATTCGTTGCCGATGCTGCGCGACACTTCAGGTCACGGTGTTGGGACCGGAAGACAGTCTGCCGGACCGCAACATCTTGATCCGTTCACACGTCAAGGCACCATGCGGTTACTGCGGAGCGAGCGCAATGGTCCCGGGCTGGACTCTGGCTGCGGTTCAACGGCAACACGCCGCCGGGCAACCATGTGGCATCGGAGGTCAAGTCTGAGCCGCGAGAGACGTCCCGTCGAAGGACCAGCAATAGTCTACGTCGACGGCAGCCTGGAGGCGGCGCTAAGGGCATTCAAAAAACTGACCTTAGCGGTGATGGTGGATCTAAAACGTCACGCCTGTTACAGGTCACCTAACGAGCGTCGGCGGGCGATGGTTCGACGAGCCATCCGGCGACAGCAACGGAAGAGGGAACAACATGCGTAACATTCAAATCAAAGTCGAGACCGTGAAACTAATCAAGCGAGCTCACCAGTGTAGCGACGAAGAGGCCTTGCAGATCGCCTATGAATTCGCAACCGGTCAGCGCAAGGCATCGACGAATGAGCAACTTCTGAAGGCAGCCGGTGTCGGGCCGAAGCCGTATGCATCTAACCCTGTGCCCGACAGTCTGTATCAACTGACACGAGCCCTCACTCGGGTGATGCCAGAAACCATTACCAGTCTTGACCAACCGAAGCGGCCTGCGAACCGTTCCAACGGTAAGAGCAACCGCGAGATCATCTTCGATAAGATCGCCCGAGGCGAGTCACTCATCCCGCCCGGTCCCCCACCTGGGGCAACGAAACTCGAGAAGGAATAGGTCTGTGCTTCGTTCCCGAGGGCTTGTGGCATTGCTCTCTGGAACGAGGCACTTGGATGGCTTTCATACAACATCTAAGGGAGAAAGAACATGGCAGACGACCGCAAGCTCCAGGTAAGCCAGGCAGAAATGGAAACGCCCTCGGCTCCGCGAGCGCTCGAAGTCTCGCACGTTGAACTGAAGGTTCCAGCCGCTGATGGCTCGGACCGCAGACTTCAGGTGAGCAAGGTGGAACTTCGTGTGCCCTTTGAGGAGTACAGGTCCGGCTGGGGGACCGGCTGGGGGTGGAACTGGTAGAACTAGACTTCCCCCTCTAACGGGTACAGTTGATTGAGAGGAGCAACCGGGTGGGTTACATAATCAAGTCGCCTTGTGGTAAGGCACATGCACACTGTCGTATCTGTCGACCTGGCGTTGGCATCGTCATTGGCGCTGGCAGATATGGTCAACTCGGTCATTCCCACTCGCTTGAGTTTCGCGCCGCCATGCGTGGTAATCAATACCACCTGAGACATGGACACGCTCGTCAGGTGAGCGGTACCCATACGCCGACCTACAGGACTTGGCAGTGCATGCTCGGCCGTTGTCGTGACCTGAATAACAAACGCTACGGCGGCAGAGGCATCCGAGTTTGTGAATGGTGGAACTCCTTCGAGAACTTCCTAGAAGACATGGGGGAACGTCCCGAAGGTACGACCATTGACCGCATTGACGGCAACGGCAACTACGAGCCCGGCAACTGCCGATGGGCCACGCCCAAGGAACAGGCAATGAACTCACGCCGGTGTACGCGCGGATAGGAGACGAGAACGTGCCATCACAGAAACGCCAACTGGAAGACGCTCGCAAGCGGCTCGGGATAGACCAAGGCGATGAACCACCTGGGACGGTTGCCAGCGCCATCATCATGGATGCCAAACGAATAACCAGGCAGATCTTCCTTGACGAGGAAGGTCACGCCATCGGCAACCCGAGAATCCTTCCCACCCCACCGCAAACGCCCGAGAGCGAAGACAGGTTCATCCTCGACATGGCGGAACTTCAGGTACGCCTCAAGTCATCTGATACAGTTGTCCATGCACTGGAAAGACTTGCTGATCATCCCGGTGGTTGGTCGGGCTGGGAGATTGACACGCCTGTCGTATGCCAGAGGCTCATCCAGAGGCTCAGTGGGCGCGGCACAGTCGGAACCACCCTCACGTCTGATAGCGAGTAGACAAGTGGTCAACTGTATCAAACACGTCTTCACGCCACAACCTAACTCCTATCTGCATCACGCAGCAAACAGACCGCTTTCCACCCGTCTGCAATACGGATCACCTGGGCGGCGAGTGGACAGCAGACCACACGAGAGGCGTGACAGATTCCAGTGCGAGTCAGGCGTGACATCTATCCCGAGGAAAGACAGCAAGTGCTTGCTAGACCAGCGTAGTGATTCCTGTGGTCAACATGATTATTCCTATGGCCCGAGGGAACATTATCCTGATGATGTGAACCCTGAGATACGAGTGGTGCTTCGAGTTCGGTCTTTGGATGGGCGTCGAGCGCGGTTGACAGACGCCGATGGGTACAGTTGCAGCAGGTACGGAATCAACGCCAGTGACAGGATACCCACGGTGCCGAGGGGCATACAGCGAGACACCGAGGAGAGAACGCTCACGATGATTGAGGAGTCTGAGAATCAGCAGGAAACGTTACCTGAGGATGGCGAAGAGCGTGGTAGTTATGAGTCCCAAAACTCAGGTCTCTGTTACCAGTGGCTGGGCGGCGTGGATGCACCACCGCGAGTAAGTCAATTGGCTCACTGGCAGAGCGCTCAGATCTCGCTCAGTGCGCTGGTACCGACGGTGCTGAGTGACGCCAGCGGGGAACAAGGGAAGTAACCGTAGCGATGACCACGCGCGCAGAGGATCACAACCCGAGTGTCAGCGAGGACGAGATAACACCGGATAACACCGGGCGAGAATCGAGAGACCGATGACGGCGGGTACAGTAGACCGAGAAGCAGGAACGAAGAGGATGCCTGGTCAACGGTGTGGCACGCCGGAGGTTTCTGTATCAGCGCGTTACAAGAACACGAGAGAAGATCGCGTGACGGTGCGAGTGACAACGCATACTTTTGGACCGACGAGTTTCCCAGTGACAGGGGCTAGGCACAGCGCCCAGTGCACCGCCTACAACGGAGAGCACGATAGATAAACGGGTTGACAGAAACGACGTGACGAGCGTGACAGGTACTCAGCCACAGGGGATGCCAGCGGGGAGTGAGTGGAATGACCGAGAAGTTGACCACGGAGTCAGAGGTGCCCGTTCTGGGACCTACCGAGGACGAGACGCTGCCGGCGCAGGCAGACGCGGCAGGCGACGGCGAGACGCCCGATGAGGTGATCGCCCGGCTGTTCGTGTCGGGGATGCCCAAGGCTGAGATCGCTCGACGGCTGGGTGTCAGTCGCAACCTCATCTACAGGAGACTCGCTGACCCGACGTTCAGGGTGCTGGTAAGTCAGGCGCGCGGAGAGGCTAGCATCGAACTGCTCCAGAAGCTGCTCGTGCTGGACAAGGCCGCAGTAGAGGCGCTGACCCGGTGCCTGTCGGTGAAGGCACCGCCGGGCATCCAGTTGCAAGCGGTGAGACTCCTCTATGACATGAGGCAGAAGCTGGTCCGCGAGGTCGACATCGAAGCCGAGATCGAGGAGATCCGGGCCTTCATTCGCACCCTGCCCGGGGCATCGAGGCAGTTGAGAGTGTCGCGATGAGCACCCGAAAGCTGGGGAAGCCAGGACAGCGAAAGCCGACAGAGCCTGACATCCCTACGTGCCCACAACCGATGCCTGATGATACGAGAGCGGACATCTTGCGCTACCTGGGAAGGCATGATGTAGGACCGGTAAAGAGGACACCATGATGCGCCCACCAACAAGAGCCGAGACAATACGACGAAGTAGCACACGCGGACATGCCGACAGTGGCGAGCCGGTCTATGTCCAGCGAGTTGCCCCAGCGACGCCTCTAATGAAGGCAACGTCGACCGAGGCGCAGGAGTTGCTAACCGCTCTCGATGAGTTCTTGATAGCAGCCAAGGCAGCGGCAGAGACGATCCAAGAAGAGCGAACAGCGAGGGCCGAGCGTGGCGAGCGAGGATTCCCTGGTCCACCCGGTAAGAGCATCGTCGGTCCACCCGGTCCGCCCGGTGAGACCATCGTTGGTCCACGAGGCGAGAAGGGTGACAGCATCGTCGGTCCGAAGGGCGAGAAGGGCGACACCGTTGTTGGCCCACCCGGCCCTCCTGGCCCACCTGGCAAGACCGTCGTGGGACCGAAGGGTGAGCCGGGGAAGGAAGGACGGGGCGGGATAAACATATTTGGAGGCGGAGGCTTTGCTGTTGATAAAACTCCCCAGCCGGGTGATGTCGTGATCCGTGGCGAACGCCACCAGTGGACAACAATTCCAAAATCAACTCTGATCGCAAGTGGTATCAGTGACCCGCCGCCAGGAATGTGTCGAGTTCTTAACATCTACGCTTCGCCTGACGGGAAGCTGATGGTGGATTGGGACGATACCCCGGTAGGTTAACCTAGTGAGAATTTGAGAGGCAGAGATGGCAAGTCATGACATGAAACTTGACCCCACACCCACCTTCCTAGAGCTCGGTGATGTGCCCGCTTCCTACAGCGGTGAGGGCGGGAAGGTAGTTGTTGTCAATGAGGCCGAGGACGCGCTGAAATTTGTGGCCATGCTTGCGGCGGTGATGACCGGGCGTGGTCAGTGGGGCGAGATCGCACCTAAACAAGCGAGCAACTCGGCGGGGATGATTGGTTTGTACGAGGGCTCGTCCGTGTCTGGTACTGTGCTCTTAGGCCAGGATGCCGACGGCATCTACGATACGGCCACTAGCGGTGCTACCTCGGGTAACGAGGGAGGATGGGGTGGTGGTTACGCCGTACACGCTAGGCGACTCAATCCGATCTTTGTCGTGAATCTCAAGCTCGTGAGCACGGCTCTCGTGCGCGGCTTCTGGGGGCTGGCTGACCGGACTCTGGCAATCATGTGTGGTGCGGACAATCCGGTTGGTTCTTACATCGGCCTACAGTATTCCTCTCCGCGCGCAGATGCCAACTGGCAGTTCGTGAGCAAGGACAACGTGACCCAGAACATCCACGATACCGGAGTCGCGGTCAGCACGGATGCAGTGTATGCGCGGTTTACGCTCAACGATTCGGTGCCGAGCATCCTGGCGGAGTTGCTAGATGCGGCCTATGCGGTAGTGGCAACCTACACGTTCGTTGCTAACTTGCCCGCGACGGCGACCGGTTTGTGGCCTGTAGTTGGAATAGAGACCCAGACCGCTGCTGGAAAGGCGTGGCAACTCTACTTCGCACGCGGCGTGAACGTGAAAAAGACCTAGGGTGGGGCGTGATGACTAAGAAATCTTGCACTCATTACTGGCTGATAGAGACGCCAGCGGGTCCAACAAGCGACGGTGTCTGTCAGCACTGCCACGAGGTGAGAACGTTCAACAACACCAACGTCTCGTTAGCAGAACATGGACCGATGTTCGGACGTCCCAAGTCGGCGAAGGCACGCGAGGCAACCAGAATGTACTGGCAAGCGAGAAGAGACGCCAAGGCAGCGGCGACAGGAAACGTTCCTGCATGAGACGAGGACAACATACGCCTGTGACCTGGTGGCGGTATCAGTCCCTTGGCACTGAAGTCATCATCCCGAACTGGTGTGAACTGGCGGTCCTGTACACGACCGGCATGGTGCTCGTTGGTCGACGCAGCGGCGACGTTGAAGCGCCTCTAGCGCTGATGATTCCCGGGACCGACGAGGAGTTTGAGCGTATAGGACCGGCGCGGATGCCCAACGGATATGGTATCACTGGTCGGTGTGGCAACCAAGACGTGCTGATCCGCGAGCTCTACTTGGACATCGCGCCGGCGTTGGTATTGCTGGCGCGACGCAACGAGGTGGCGATAGAACTAGAGGAGACGGACAACGAAGACTGCGAGGAGGAACCGCCGGCACAGGAGCCAAGGCCAGCGCGGGTGGAATCAGAGAAGCGTGGCGGCTTCGGGATACCCAGGTCAGTCGAAGCGCGCAAACGAATTGGCGAAGGAGTTAAACTTGCGGCACAGCGTAGACATGAAGAGGCGAGCGGTGACAACGAGAGCTGATGCTAGGCAGGACGCTCTTGGAGACATCTCCTCTCCCAGGAGTGTCTGCTACGTCACGGGGGTCGGCGCGGAACTAAGCCCTCTTCTCCGGCTCCCGCTCGTGCTCGCGTTCGGGGGTATCCCCACTATGCCGCCCGAGCGCGGGCACCTGAGCGATGAATGATGCCTGAACTGCATGAGTGTGGAGCCCCAGCCAAGGGCAAACTAACTTGCCGAACGCTCACACGCCGTGCCTACTGTCCCATCCATGATCCTGAGCGAATCGCCAGGCGCTGGTGTCGCATCCGAGAGGAGAAACGTGCACGTCTGAAGACATGGCCACCGATCATGGTGGGTAAACGATGATAAGCAAGAGGTCCTGTGTCTGACAGGGAGAGGTCGAAGACTCCCAGCCAGGCGCTGTTGGACCTCCTTATCTAGCAGCGAGAGTCGAGGGGTAACCTCGGCTTTCGTTGTATGGGTTGGCGGTGGACCCCCTAAAAATGCTGAGGATGATGTCCAAGAAGTTCTTCCCACGCATGCCAACGACGGTGTGCCTTGTTTGTCATTGGGGCCAGGTTCTCGACTCGATTATCAGTGTGGATTCCATTGATGTGGTGAATGTGGAACCAGGGGTGCAGGAAATGATAGTGTTTCCACTCCCAGATGATGTGCGAGCGTTGAACATAGCCGTTCTTGTCGGCATAGGGATGCTGGGGACAGAACGTCCGATCACCCCTGCCACGTTTCCAAGGGCAAGATTTTCCATGCGCGGCAGTGCTGATTTTAGTGTTACGTTCGAGTGAATATGTTCTAGTTTTCCCCACATGACACGCGCTCATGATGGCGCGATGGTATTCGGTACGAATATAAACGCCGCGTGGCATAGCACTAGAACTATACCCAAAGGCTTCTGTGGTCAACGAGAGGGCGTCTCTAAAAATCCGGCAAGGGGTAATCACGTCGGGCGATAAACGCAATACAGGGATTGCTTGTAACGTTTAGCGTGTGGCAGCGTCTAGTCTGTAGAGGCAAAGGACAAACTTCTCGGGTTCAGAGGAATCAGGCTCGAGAAGCGAGGTACTCCTTCCTCAGTCCCTTGTCTCACTTCTGTTTGGTGCAGCGACGTGCCGGGCCGATGTGGTCACTCTTGAACAAATCGGACTTGCTGTGTCGGCTGCGAGTCAACGAGTTTCCCGATTGCTTTCGCCACTGCTGGATGAAGCTCGACTGCTCCCTCGTCGACGGCTCCATACATCTGAGCAGGAGTATCGTAGAACCGTGCGTGTCCGGCAAGGAGCTGTTCAACGCTGATGAGTTCCGTGACGACAGCGTCCTTGTCCCACCCCATGAGATCTATGAAATAGCATCCATGCCCGAGCGCCTGACGAAGGATGCCCTGCGACATCACCAGGCCATCGTCATCGCGCAAATGCACGAGTTTTCCCACGAGTAGGTCGGTCTTCTGTTCGCTCATAATCTCTTCCCTCCTGTGACACGAGTTTACCTTCGGAACTTTAGACTAACGGATTCAACGTCGGCAGCAACGGCCTCAGCAAGTATGTCCATGTGTCATTTTTCCCATGTTTGATACGCCCCTCAGATATAATTGGAACCCACTGGCACCACTGGCACTTTCGAAAAAAGGCTGATTTTCCTCATCGCCACCCTCGCCTTTGCTGGGGCGTGTGGCCACCGACATCAACCTCGAACACTTCCTGAGCATCAAGTCGTAATGCGTTAGGTACCGCGCACCTCAGTGGTTTGCCAAGATAGGCATACGGGTCAACGAATTCCGTGATGCAGTATTTGCACAGGACGGGGTTAGGTCCGAGAGCAACGATCCGCCGGCACGACGGACACCTAGGCCACGTTGCCGGCTTTAACAATCGCTCTGCCATGGCGCTTTTCGACCCGCGGCTTCATAACGAGTTTCGAGACGTTTCGTTCGTGTCCTCTCTCTTGCTTCCTCTCGCGCGCAAAGGTCACATTGGCCGGGTGGTTCCTCGGTGGTGTACTCGCTCTTCTCGCGAGAAAACTGGTAGGCGCACATCATCGTAGCCCACCTGCAACCAGCTTTCCAGGTATGACCAATGAACTGACCGCGGTAGCCGGTACACTCGCGAACCTTTTTAATGTCCCCCATGTCTATCTCTCCTCCTACGTCCCTGGCAGCGAGGCCAACACGCTGGCTTTAGAGGTTTAGTCAGTGCGGGCATGGGTCCCGGAACGTCGGTACATACCCGGCCGGCTGTTTCTGCGTGCGTGTGCGTGTTGATCGCGTAACGAGTCCGCGTCGAATGAGGTCATCCATACATGACCGGCACAGGCGTATAGGCGCGCTGATGTCTACACGACGTGCAGTGAAGATCGCTTGTTTGTTGCAGACCGTTCGTTTAGGGTCAACATCAGCGTTCTCACAGGGGTGGATAAACGTCTTACGCGACGCCATGATCTTCACCTCCCATCACTTCGATTAGGTTATCCGGAGGCAGCCCCAGAAACTTCAAGCAAGCGTTCCCTCGGGCATCCGACGCTGACACAAGAAGACCGACCGCGTGTAGTTTACGTAGCGGGCATACTTCATTGAGCGTTTCCAGCGCTTCCCGATCAGCGAGCAAAATCTTACAGGGCAGACCCTTTCGAATGCGATCAAAGAAGGTCTCGCGATCATTCATGACATGCCCCCTCTTCAACATGACCGGTCTTGGCCGCCTTAAAAGAACGGGAAAGTTGAAGGGTTGAAAAAGTTGAAGATTGACGCCCCTTCATCTTCAATATGACCTCTTCACACGGCACTGAAGTGTCTATGTCCGGTTTATTCAACATTTCAATATTCCGGAGGGCGATCATCTTGAATGGTTGAAGGGTCTGAATCTGGCGTCTTCAACCCGTTCAACTTTTCAACATTGCTGCCATTTTCAACTGGGGGTTCCGTGTCATGTTGAACGCCATCAGGTAACCGCCACTCCCAGTCACCCTCTCCACGTCGTCCACCCACCTTGCTTACGCGTACAGCTTGAACGTTCATGGTCTTCTGCGCCTTTCGCATGAGTTTTTCAGTGAATCCATGCGCCTCTCGCCCTTCCTCGAGTACGTCGACGCTACGCCGTGGTCCTTCGGATAGCGTTCTGCTGAGGAAGTCCTCGATCTCCTGGTCCAGTTCACGACTCTCGTGACTTGTCTCGGATCCACCAAGGTCGGAGTCATTGAGAGGGGTAGCGCCTAACCATTGAAATCGCCCTTCCTTGAGAGTGAAGACAAGGGAGATCGGGGCGGCTGCGATGTTCACCTTGCTGCTAGCCAGCACGCGTCGGCGTTCGTTCTTGGGCAAGGGGAGGTCGTCGGGGTGATAGTCAAGCAGCATGCCGGAACGAACCGCTCCGATGTATGCGATGGAACCTTGTCCGCGGTAGATTGACCGTTCGCGACCGCCCTTGGTTAGGTGACGCGTGATCAGAATGATGAGATCGTTTTTCTCAGCGAGAACCTTCAGCGGTAACAGCATTCCGCGAACGGCGGAGTCACGGTAGGTATCCAGACTGTCACCCACGAACGCGTTGATGGGGTCGATGACCATGAGGGCAGGCTTGTATCGTTCAACATTGGCCTGAAGTCGGGCGATGTTGGCTGTCAGGTCAAGCGTTTTGTCTCTTCCCAGAACGTGAACCATGCTTGGGTCCCCGCCGGCATCTTCAATTCGGGGGCGGATCGTATCCCCTGCATCGTCTTCGGCAGAGAAGATGACGCTTCCGATGGGCGGATAGTTTTCCGTGACGTCTCCCGGTAACGCTCGGCCTCGTGTCAAGGCAGCGGCGATCACGCAGGTAAGCCACGACTTTCCAACGCCGGGATCTCCGTCGAGCAGTACCAGTTTGCCCACAGGCAGCCAACCGGGCCACCGCCATCGGATCTCGCAGCGTTCAAATGATGACAACGGAACCAGTTCGTTTTCCCCATCGATGTGCAGCGCTGAAAGGTCTTCGATTAGTCCTTCAATGGCTTCCGTGGGTTTGACCTCAAGATCAGCGCCCCGACGCCACACCGCGCCCTTTGCAGCGCGATAGACCTCACGTTCACGCACGCGCCGGGCATACCCTGTTAGGTCCCCGGGTTCTGTTACCTCAAATCCGAATAACCGCTGCAGATCGGCTGCCGTGGGTGGTTTGTTTTCACGCGGTAGATACTCGGCAAGGTAGTTCCAGACCCTTGCGTGCAGTTCGGGCGCTGCGGCGAAACTATCGGCCGAGATCCCGAGTCCTTCGCACAGTCGTATGTCATCTAGTGTGGAGATGCTGGACAACAGCGCGGTCTCGAGCGCTATAGGAGTTTGCTCCATCGTGTTCTGCCTCCTCGTATCTATCACGTGCCCTCTCGTTGAATGGGGATTGGGGGGTGCCGGGGAAAACGGCTTTCATTCGACACCCCCTGATACCGGCCGAAGGCACTCAAACCGGTAGTCCCTTCATCATTTACTGTACCCAGGGTCTCCAACATTGAAGACGCTGGACCGAGTGAATCGTTGCATCATCATCGCTTGTCCTTGCGCGGAAGGAACGGCTTGAGATCATTCTTGGTCAAGTGAATGACTGCCAGCAGTCCGTGTTCAGCCATGAGCCACAGGTCACGAGCCTCTTCTTGCCCGCTCTCGCGCATGGCCGTGTGACGCCAGTGTGCGTCGGCTTCGAAGGCGATCTGATGACTGGGCACGTAGGCATCTACGGTGTAACGTCCGAAGCGTCGTTCATAACGTAGGCCCTTGAAGCCAGCCTTACGTAAAAGTTGGCGTAGTGCGAGTTCCCACCTGGTGGGATGTTGTCGATGCCAGCGAGCACGGCCAACAGCACAATTTAAGATGCGTTGTTCAGCCAGAGGGTTGTTGCGCAGGCCAGTACGCACTGCGGCGCTAGTCTTTTCGCGTTCAGCAGGGTTTTCATAACGACGACGTTGGATGGCGCTGATGGTGGCGCGGGTTTCAGATGAACATGGGTCTCTAGATTTACCGCGCAGGGCGGCACCGATTTTCTCACGCTCGGCGGGGTTTTTATAACGACGATGTTGGGCGGCACTCATGTTGGCACGTGTCTCGAGCGACAAGGGTTTGCTGCGATGGCCGGCGCTCATGGCGGCACGGTGTTGTTCGGTGCGCGGATAAACGCCTCTAGGCATGACTTTTGCTCCTTTCCAGGACCATCATCGCTTGCTCTTTCGCTGGCGCGTGTACCCGCACCCATAGGCATCGCACACGAGGCCGTAGTACCCTGACCTAAGAAGGCGTGTCTTCGGTCGGGGCGGGAGTTGTCCTCCGCAGACAGCGCAGTGAAGTGGCTCGGGACCTTGTCGTCTGGGCTCTTCGGGCGTCGTTTGATTGTCTACGACTGGTTCCGTAGTTGTTCTGAGAGCCTTCATTTATTGTTCCCCATGGATTTACCCCACCTTTTTCCAGATATTGACCTGAGAGAACAAGTCCTGTCTGGAACCGCACCTCGTCGTAGATACGGAGTGCACTCTCAACGCAAAAGCGTCCCTCACCCCGTCTGGGCGTTTCCAGATAGCCCGGCCGCATACGTTTGGTAGTCGAACTCCTTGTATCCCGGGGCGATCGTTAGACCTCTCGTAGGATCATGTTGCCTTGCCTGCTCGAACAGTCGGCTGGTTTCGGCCAGGTCCTCATCGGTGGGCGCCGTGACCGTGAAAAAGATGCCTACGGTGCTGGGGTCATACGGACTCAGGGTCACGTCCATCAGGGCCATTGCACACTGACCGGTACTGTGAATGCGTTCAAACGGAGGAAAGAGACGTCGCAGGATTTCGTCTTCCATGATCTCGCCCAGACCGAAGTCCGCCGTCTCGTTGAGCATCTCGAGCGCCATCTCATACTCAGGGTCTTGAAACTCGTCTTCGTCCGCAGGTCCCGGTTCCTCGTCATCGTAAAGGTCCATGAGACATTCCTTGTCGGCGTCATCTAACGGGGCAAGAACCCCCTCTATAATTCCGTCAGTGAGACGGGCCAAGAGATGTGCTCTGAGAGTCAGGCAATTGGGATCGCCAGGTTCTGGGTCCAGCGGACGTACCGCGGCCGTAAGCGTCTTTGCTGCATTGATGGCTGTTTGGTCAATCAGTTCAAGCAAACGAGTCTCGCACTCTCTCATGTCATCCCTCCTTCTCCAATTGAATGTCGACAACTCGATTCCGGCGGGTCGTTATGACTAGAGTTAGTGGTAGTTTGGTGACGTATTCGGTTGGCGGACTGTACGTCGGATTGTCACGCCGCCATCTGCGTTGCTTGCACCGGTTGGAACAGCGTTTAGCGTCAGACCGGCGTGACGTGAATGGACCGGCGCATTCGATGCAGGTGCGATTGTAGAACCGACAGTCGGGACATCTGCCCCGGGGTCGCAGTCGTTGACCATGGCATCGAAGGCATGGCGTGCATGACTTACCCTTCATGAATGTTTCCTTCCAACATGATGAAATTGCTGATGTTTGTGATTGGTCAGACAGTCCAGGTTCTCGAGGTGGTCATCGAGTTTATCGCCGTTGATATGATGAACACAGTACTCAGAAGCACGACGTCCTAAACCTGGATCCGGGATTGGTCCATTGGCTTGTATCCAGATAATCCATGCCTGCGGTACCCAGCCTTTGGTCCAGGGAAAACGCACCCACCACCGATTGTGTTGTTGTCTAAGCCAGGGGTAACCCCAACGTTCTATGCGTCGTCGGTCGCTTCGATTCCAGTTCTGAACGCGGATTCGTTTATAAGACTGTTGATAATGATGGTAGTAGTTGAGATGTTCTTGGCACCACTTATGTTGTTTGCATCGGTTGGAACAGGATTGAGTACTTTTACGGGCGGCTGCAAATCTACCACCGCAGATGGTACAGATTAGATCATTGTAGTATCTGCACTCAGGACAACGATGGCCCTGATGATTTCGTACTCGCAGACTTCCACAATGGAGGCATGGCGTCTTCGCTTTTCTTTTCACTCTAAATACCTTCCTGTTATTACTGTACCCAGGTTAGAATATAGGCATTGAATCAAAGCGCCCTAGAATCCACGAGAAGACACTTACAGCGGCGCTCCGGTATTACGCCACGCGGCGTCGTGTAGGAGACTCCTGGGCGAGACGAGGCCGGCGCGCAAAAAGAGCTGAGGACCGCTAGCGTTGAAACGCCGGGAGTTCAGGCGTTAGCTTTGTGGGCCGCCTCCTTGCTAACCCCCGTGGCTGCGAGTAGGATGGGGGCTGAGTGGCGCGCGCGCTGCACCGGAAGGTATACGAGGATGACAGTGCTGGGCAAGCGAGGGTCAAATGACGAAACGCCAGACTGGTGAAAGAGACGTGAGCTTGTTCGAAGTGGCTCTCAGCGTACCAGCCGAAGATATCGAGATTCTGCTCAGAGAACGATGCCACGTCGCGTGGGCGGACTTCTTGTTGAATCCCCGCCGCTTGCGTGGAAGCGACTTCCTGATGCGGTGGTCTCAGGGGGTATGGAGCGAGGAACGGGTCGTTGAAGCAGTCAGTAGCACAAACGAGTACTTCGCCTTGCCGTATGGGCCGAGCGGGACTGCCCCTCATGATGTCAGAGAGGCTGAACTTTACTTCGAGCGATTGGACAACGCTGGTCTCGCTGAACTGAAACGCCCTGACTTGCTAGTCTTCCGAAGCGCGGACGGCGGCGCTGTCACGCAGGCTGTCCAGGACATCGGTGGCGTCCGAGAACTGCCGTTTACACGTGAAGAACACCCCGCTATGGACGAGTTGCTGCGCAGAGCGACGCTCGCCGTGGAATGCGAGACTAGTCTGTGGCGTGCTAGCCGAATGCCAGATTACGGCGCACGACTCAGACCGATGGCGAGGCTGGGCGGGGCGCTTGGACTGAAGAAGTCGGCAGTCTTGCCCACCGTCATTGTGAAAGAGGAAGACCGCAACCCCCTGCTGGCCTGGCAAGAGCAGCGTGGCGTAGAGCTTCATATCTGGCATGTGTTCTACGACATGGCATTTGGGCTTTCCCTAGACAGGGTAGAAGAACTGATCAGGAATGGAAGCATTGAACCCACGGAACAGGTTTACCAGGCACCCGGAGGTGCCACCACTAGGAAAATCATCTATAGGATTTACTATCACTACGCCTACCCGGTCGGCAGCGCACGCGAGGAGCCAGCTCTCGTGCCTGATTTCATAGAGGACAAGAACGGCCACATTCTACCCTACGTGAGATTCCAGGGAGGCGGACTAGCACTTGACCCCGAGGCCTTGCGCGTCTTGCGCAGTGCAGAAGATAGAGACGCGAACCGACCGGGGCGGTGACCATGTACTCTGAGAGACTTCCTAGGGCTGGATTGGCGCGAGAAGCCCTGAGGCAAAAGGGCCAGTTCTGGACCCCCGCTTGGGTTGCCGAAGCTATGGTTGCGTACGCCGTCGGGGGTGGCTCTGACCATGTGTTTGACCCCGCTGTGGGAGCAGGTGCGTTCTTCCTTGCTGCCAAGGCCATAGCAAGTGAAGGGGGGAGGACGCTTACCCTGTTAGGCACTGAAATTGACCCGGACGCGCTACAACAATCACTACGAAGTGAACTGACCGAGGGCGACCTGGCGCATGTTGAGATAACCGACTTTGTCCTGCGTCCGCCTAAGGGGATGTTTAAGGCCATTGTAGCGAATCCCCCCTACATTCGGCACCATCGGCTGTCCAGCGACACGAAAAGCCATCTGAGAAGGTTCGGTGCGGAGCTCATTGGTACACCTCTCGACGGTCGGGCGGGACTCCACATCTATTTCCTGCTTGTTGCGCTGCGACTATTGAACGCGGATGGCCGGCTGGCATTCATCATGCCAGCCGATACCTGCGAGGGGGTCTTTGCGGCAGCGCTGTGGAAATGGATTACTAGCAATTATCGGCTGGAGGCCGTAGTGACGTTTGCTCCAGAAGCCACTCCGTTTCCAGGTGTGGACACTAATGCGATTATCTTCATGATTAGGAACGCCAAGCCGGGGGAGCACTTCCTCTGGGCCGTATGTACTGAGACTCAGACCACAGAACTCAAGGAATGGGCGCTCTCAGAACTCGCTGGAACGCCACGGCACGGAATCTCGCTGTGTCAACGCTCGTTATCGGAGGGCTTGGCCACCGGATTCTCAAGGCCACCCATGGAGGCGCAGGCCGCGCGCCCAGCCTTGGGGGATTTTGCCAGAACGATGCGAGGTATTGCGACAGGGGCTAACGAGTTCTTCTTCCTCACGCCTGGGCAGGCGGCTACCCTGGGGATACCTGATGAGTTCCTGGTTCCGGCAATCGGGCGTACCCGTGACGTGCCTGGCGACGAGATAAGCTCTGCAACGCTTCGCGCGCTTGAGGAGAAAGGCAGACCCACGCTGCTTTTTGCGCCAGATGGCCGACCGATAGATGGGTTCCCTCCGGCTGTGGTGGAATACCTAAAGCGCGGAGAGCAGATGGGGGTCAATACAAGACCGCTTGTCTCCACACGGTGTCCCTGGTACAAGATGGAAGTGCGCCGAGTGCCGCCTATCCTGTTTGCCTATCTGGGTCGCCGCAATGCTCGATTCATACGTAACGTTGCGGGAGTGGCACCGTTGACTGGATTCATTTGTTTGTATCCGCATCGGGACGGCCCAGACTTCATTCGCAGACTGTGGGGTGTTCTGCAGCATCCACAAACACAAGCCAATTTGCGGCTAGTGGGCAAGTCCTATGGGGCTGGGGCTATCAAGGTGGAGCCGCGTGCACTTGAAAGGCTACCCCTCCCAGTAGCCGTTATGTCGGAGATAGGACTCGAACTGCCGGCGGAGCAGCAACCACTGCTGCTCTGACGCCCTCATGTAGTTCGTGGTGGCGATGGGGTGGCCTAAGTGAGTGTTAAGGTGAACCGACGAACCGTCTTCGTCGCTCTGGTCGGTCGGCGTAGAACGGAGCGGACACTCTGAAGAATTGGTTGGTGTGCGGATAGCGATAGCGCGGAGTCACGACTTTCACCACGGATGGCGACGGTTCCACCAGGCGATGACACCTGATACAGAAGCGGAGGCCACGAATCTGGATGACCTCTTGCCATCCGCAGTTTCCGCAGGGCGGCCTATCCTGTGCTCTGTACTCCTGTCGAAAGTGCTCCATGCTCTCTGCCATCATCAGTGCTGGTTCCCCCAGCAGACGCTGGCCCACGAGAGACCAGCGTTTCGGCTCAGGCAACGCCCTTCATGCCTGCCCCGGGGACGTGCCCCATGAGCGCGGTCTCGGGCTCGGTCGGGACTTCGGCGACAGGCTCGGCGACCGGCGCGCCGGGTGGCTTGGCCTTGTGATGGGACCGCTTGACCGGCTTGGACTCGATCTGGCCGGCGCTGGCGATAAGGGTGCGTGTCCTGTCAGCGAGGTCAGAGTGGATCCGCAGGCGACTCGCTGGCTTCGCGGTCGGGGTCACCCCATCCCGCTTGTAGGCATGGGCAGCCGCCAACATGTTTCGCACGGCCCCGGAACTGGTATCAAGGGTTGTCGCGAGAACCTTCACACGGGCAGCCGTAATCTTCCCCCCGAAGAGACCGACAAGGGTCTTGGCGTCCTCATCTGACCAGGATGTCTCTGGCTGGCGAGTCTTCGGCTTTGCATCTGTCTTCTTGGTTGCCATGTTGTATCACCTCCGATCCGGCTAAGATTCCTCTACGTTTATCCCTCTCATGATCACGACGGTAAAATGTGTTCGGTGTTACATCTGCGGATATTTCGGTTGTGACTCTATTGGAAGTTCTGGACCGCTGCCCTTGGGTACGGTAATGAAGTACCTAAGGAGCCGTCCGCGAGATGGTTGCGCTTTAGGGTCTTGGTTGGTAGACGCACAGGGCAGGTTTCCTTGAATGGTCACGGCGCCGCTGGGTTCAATCCAGATCCGTTCGACCAGGGTCTCGATGACGTCGCGCCACCAGTCATTGACTGCCACGGTAACCAGACGGGGTTCCTCGTTGCCCTGGGCGAGATCCATCTGCACGTGTGTCCGTCCGTCGATGTCGACTAGAGCCTGTTCGATCCAGTCGGGTCCCTTGACCTGTCGGTCCCAGCCGATATGACCGACGTAAGCGTGACGCATGACGAGACCGGCCAGGAGACGGACCTTCTCGGCCTTGTTAAGTTCAACCTCGGCCTTGCGAGTCGCGGTCTTGAGGGCAGCCTTGACCTCGTCCTGCTGGGTTCGTAT
>Ga0315291_10002089_pt1 | contig 26410 bp, 21 predicted proteins | sample YL17G12_20_MG_FD_203070 | JGI IMG/M metagenome (GOLD analysis project Ga0315291, IMG submission 203070) | Sediment microbial communities from Yellowstone Lake, YNP, Wyoming, USA - YL17G12_20 | ecosystem: Environmental > Aquatic > Freshwater > Lake > Sediment | place: USA: Wyoming | collected...
AGGAATGGTTAAATAGGAGGCCGAGGAAGTGTCTTGACTTCAAAACGCCCTTGGAGGTTTATCGGGGGCAGTGTTGCACTTAATTGTTGAATGTAGCGCGGCAAGACACCTAATTCGCTTTTGAAATTAGCGACATTTTCAGGACGAGTAGCCGGAGGGAGTGGCGCAGCTCCAAAGTCCGCATCCCCTCCGCAAATTCGCAGACCATCGTCCGGGATTCTTCGCTGCGCTCGGAATGACAAAATAGCGCTCGGAATGACAAACTAGATCTACCCCACCTAACCTCCCCTTATCCGCCAGAGGCGGATCCGCCTTGGGCGGACAAAGGGGAGGGAAGCGGCATTTACTTTCCCAAAAATTCGCTGACGATCTGTTTTAATGTCGGCTCGCCGATCTCTTCAAGTTCATATCGGACGCGCATGGCAGGTTTGTCGATTTTTATCACACGCCTCAAATCGATGGGGCTTCCGACCAGAACGATGTCGGCCGGTGTCGCCTTTACCGTCGCTTCAAGATCCTTCAACTGATCTTTATAATAACCCAACGCAGGGATGAGTTTTCCAAGATGCGTAAATTTTGTGTAGGCATCCTCGATTGAGCCGACCGCATATGGTCTTGGGTCAACAATCTCGGCCGCCTCGCATTCGACGGCGCAGACCATTCCGGCACCGTAGCTCATGCCTCCGTGCGTGAGGGTGGGGCCGTCTTCGATGACCAAAACCTTTTTGCCCTTTATCATTTCAGGATTATCAACCGATATTTGCGAATCGCCCTTGATGACTTTTGCATTGGGATTGCACTGCTTGATATTTTCCCAGACGATGTTGAGCTGTTCGGCGGAGGCCTCCTGATATTTGTTGATGACCAGAACATCGGCGGTCAGGAAGTTGACTTCGCCCGGATAGTATGAGCGCTCGTGGCCCGGGCGCAGGGGATCCAAGACCGTGATTTCAAGGTCGGGTGATATAAAAGGCATGTCGTTGTTGCCGCCGTCCCAAACTATAACATCAGCTTCTTTCTCCGCGGCGCGCACGATCTTTTCGTAATCGATGCCCGCATAGACGACGAGCCCGTGATCAATGTAGGGTTCATATTCCTCGCGCTCTTCAATCGTGCAATTGTGGCGATCGAGATCCTCGTATGACGCGAAACGCTGGACCGCCTGCGAGGCAAGATCGCCGTACGGCATCGGATGCCTGATCGCCACCACCTTCTTCCCGCGGTCTTTGAGTATCCCGACGAGCTTTCTTGAAGTCTGGCTCTTGCCGCAACCCGTCCTAATCGCGCAGACGGAGATGACCGGGCATTTCGCCCTGATCTGCGTCAGCTCCGGCGAAAGCAGCATGAAATTGGCGCCCGCCGCCAGCGCCTGCGAGCCCTTCTGCATGACGTATTCGTGCGTGACATCGCTGTATGAAAAAACGACAAGATCGATGGAATGTTTTTTTATGAGACCCACGAGCTCCGTTTCGGGCTGGATCGGAATCCCTTTAGGATAAAATTTTCCGGAGAGCTGCGGCGGATATTTTCTGCCCTCGATCTTGGGAATCTGCGTCGCCGTGAACACGACGACTTCGTATTCCTCCTTGTCCCTGAAGTAGGTGTTGAAGTTGTGAAAATCGCGGCCCGCCGCACCCATGATGAGAACACGCTGCCTTGTCATAAAAACCTCATTTTTTACCCCTCCTTTGTAAGGAGGGGTAAGGGGAAGGTAGATCTACCCTCCCTCACCCTCCCTTACAAAGGGAGGGAATGTTATTTGGACCCCAGCTTATCGTATAGTGTCTGATATTCTTTTGCCGAGCGGTCCCACGAGAAATCCTCCGCCATCGCATTCTGGACGACTTTTTCCCACGACTTCGGCTGCTTGAATACGCCCATCGCGCGATCCATGGCGCCCAAAAGCTCATCCGCCTTATATTCGGTGAACTTGAATCCGGTGCCTTTGCCGCTTCTCGGTTCATAATTAACAACCGAATCGTCAAGGCCGCCCGTCGCGCGGACGATGGGTACCGTCCCGTATTTCATGCTGATCATCTGATTTAGCCCGCACGGTTCGTAATGGGAAGGCATGAGGAAGAAGTCGGAGCCCGCTTCAATCAAATGCGCAAGGTTGTTGTCAAACGCCAGAGCCAAACCCATCGCTTTGGGATATTTTTGCGCTAGCTGCTTTAGCATTTGATGGTACTTGGCCTCGCCGGTCCCCAGAATCACAAGCTGGACGTCCGATTCCATGAGTTTCGGGAGCGCCTGCTCCAGAAGATCGAAACCCTTCTGGACTGTGAGCCTCGAGATGATCCCGAAAAGCGGCACGTCGGAACGCGCGGGAAGCTTGAAGTGGTTTTGCAGTTTTGCGCGGCACGCGGCCTTTCCGGAAAGATCCTTCGGCGTGAATGTCTTGGGGATCAAAGGATCGGTTGTGGGATTCCATTCCGCGTAATCGATGCCGTTGAGTATCCCGTAGAGATCTTTGGATCGCTGTTTTAACGCGCCCTCAAGCCCGCATCCGAATTCAGGCGTCAGGATCTCCTGCGCATATTTCTTGCTGACTGTCGTGATCGCGTCCGAATATACGATGCCGCCCTTCAAAAAATTTATCTTGCCGTAGAACTCGAGCTTGTCGAAGGTGAAGTATTCCCACCCAAGACCTGTGAGCGGCATGTCGAGGTGCCAGAAGACTCCCTGATAGCCGAGATTGTGGATCGTGAGAACGCTTTTCGTTTTGGCGAAATTTTTGTGATCTTTGTACAAAGTTTTGAGAAAAACCGGAACGAGGGCCGACTGCCAGTCGTGGCAATGGACCACATCGAAGGTCGTGCCAAGCTGGTCCATCAGGGCGATAGCCGCCTTCGAGAAGAATATGAAGCGCTCCGCGTTGTCGGGATAATCGCCGTCGACGGTCTGGTAGAGCTCTTCACGGTCGTAATATTTCGGCTGGCTTATGAAGTATGCGTCGCAGTTTTGCGCGACCTTGAGATAATGGATCTCGCCTGCCACCTCTTTTGTGCCCACAGTGACCTTCACGGTTTTTTTGAGCGGCTTGATCCCGAATTTTTTCGCGGAGATCTTCCGGTAGTAGGGCATGATGACGGAAACCTTGTCTCCCGCCTTCGCGAGCGCTCGCGGGAGCGTCCCCGCCACGTCCGCCAGCCCGCCGGTCTTTGCAAAAGGCACAACCTCCGGTGAAATCATTGCAATGTTCATTTTTCCCCCTTTTAAAAGCGCCACGGAGGCGCAGAGACTACAAATCTGCCACAGAGGCGCAGAGGCACAGAGTAAAACAAAAAATTTTATTTTCTCTGCGTCTCCGTGTCTCTGTGGCGGTTTTTAAGAAATATCAATATCCCTCAAGAACTGTGCCGACACTTCCGGTGCCGTCGGGTTGATGTAGAATCCGCTGCCGCGCTCGAAACCCGCGAGCCTTGTGATGCGCGGCGTGAGCTCAATGTGCCAGTGGTAGTACGTGAGATCCGGCATGACGACCGGCGAAGAGTGCAGCATGAAGTTGTAGGGCGGGTTGCCCAGCGCCTTGTCCAGTTTTTTGAGCGTCTTTTGAAAGACTGATGCCAGGTTTTGTATCTCATGCTTCGTCGCGTCCTCAAAGTGTGCGTCATGCCTTTTAGGAAGTATCCACATTTCAAAGGGGTAGCGCGGGGCAAATGGACAAATCGAGATGAAGTCTTCATTTTCCAGTACAACTCTTTTTTGATCTTCAATCTCCTGTGCAATCATATCGCAATACAGGCAGCGCTCCTTATAGTCGTAATACTCCTTTGAGCCCGCAAGCTCCTCGATCACCGCCTTTGGAATAATCGGAAGGGCGATGAGCTGCGAGTGCGAGTGCTCAAGGGAGGCCCCGGCCCTGAAGCCGTGGTTTTTGAATATCAGTATGTAGCGGAAGCGCTTGTCCTTCTTCAAATCCATCGTGCGGTCGCGGTATGACCACAAAACGTCTTGAAACTGGTTTTCGGAAAGATCCGCGAGAACCGCATTGTGATCCGGCGTTTCAATTATGACCTCGTGCGCGCCGACGCCGTTCATCATGTCGTATACGCCGTCGCCGCGGCGGTTTATGTTCCCCTCGATCATCAATGCGGGAAACTTGTTCGGGACGACGCGCAAAGTCCAGCCGGCCGTGTTTGCCGCGCCGCCGCCCGGGCGGTACGCCAGAACTTCGGGCGGCGTGACGTGTTCGTTGCCGTAATCGAACGGGCAGAATTTCGGCTTCGCATCCGCCGGCTTCGGCGGCTCTTCCTCTCTTTTCAAGTCGGTCGGGCGCTGCGAACGTTCAGTCGAGATGATCACCCAGCGTCCTACGATGGGGTCTTTCCTAAGTTCCGGCATATCCTATTCCTCCTTTTAGCCGCAGAGGCACAGAGAAAAACAAAAAAATATAGTTTTGGTTTCCTCTGCGCCTCTGCGTCTCTGTGGCGAATAAACTTAAGCATTTCTCCGTGTCTCCGTGGCAGCATTTATAAACTTTCAAGCGAAATGCAAACCGAAAAGTTTGCCTTGTTGTCTTTGTCCCACAAAGGTTTCCAGCTGATCCATATGTTGGAACCCTGATATAATTTATCAAAACCCTTTTCCGACTGCGAAACGGTTTCAATCGGCTGCATCATGAGCCTTGCGGCAGGCGCCGTCTTGATCCTCACGCGGAAACCGAACGCCTCATCGACAAGCGAGATATCCGTTGTCTCCTGTATCGTTTCGCGCGCGTCCATCAAAACTTTTCCCTTCCCCACATCGCCCCACTGGTAATAGCGCGAGGAGTCGTGGCCCGCCAGAAGCGTGAAGTTGAGCTCCGTCGCGAAAAGTATCGGCGGCAGATCGTTTAGAGGTTTGTGCAATGTGTAGTTTGCTGAAATCGTCCGGCTGTCGGCGACCTGAAATTCCTTTCTAAGTCTGACCGGTTTTCCCTGAACGATGCAGGCGTCGCATTCGAGGACGATTCTCGCCGCCTGTTCTTTGCCGTGATGGGAGACGAGTTTGAAATTCCTCCCGCCGAAATCCAGATATTCCTCATGGCGGTTGAAGGTGAGATCCTGCCAGTTCACCGATTCAGGGAGGATGTGATCTATGAATGAATGCCTGGGATGGCGGTCATAGACCAGATATCGCCCCATTGCGCGTATGTCTTTTCCGATTTCATGGATCGACGGGATATCGTCTCCCGGAGAGTTCTGGCCCAGCTCCTCCGACGGACGGTGGTATGCCTCGTAGCGCCTTGCCAGCGTGTTCTGCAAATTGAACGCGGCGGGGCGGTACGAAAGCTCCACCATGGATCCGCCGTTCTTGGGGGAGATCATCGTCTCGATGTGCGGTGTGGTGAAAAGCGCCTCCTCGCATCTGTCGCGGTCGACGTCGGAGACATGAAGCAGGACGTAAGGTTTCGAGCCGTGGATCTTGTGATCGACGATTGCTTCGGCCTTCAAAAGATTCTCGTACAGCGCATGCCTCAAGTGGCTAAGATAGAGGCCGCCGAAGAGGCCGTGCCAGTAAGCGCAGTTGCACTGGCCGCGATAGAGCGCGGCGCGCGCCTCGGGTATTTTTTCGCCGTCCTTTTCCGCCTCATCTATGCGGTCCGAGACGTAGAGCATCTTTTTGTGTATCTGATTGCTTTCGGGATATTTCGAGAGGAAGTTGTCGAAAAAACCGCCGCGGAGAAACGTCGATGCAAGCTCCCATACGCCGGTGTCTTTGAGTATCTTTTTTGCGCGCTCGAACCTGAAGATCGCGTCGGCGGGCATCGCCCACTCGAGCATCTCCTGATATGACGCCGTCGGCAGATAAATCGTCCTGGAGGGGCATCTCTTCGCCATGAACTCCGAAAACGTCGTCGTCACGATGCGGTCCTTGTTTTGGGTGAGCGCTGCGAAGAAGCGTTCGAGCCATCCCTTTTGTATGACCCATTCATAGGTGCCGGGCCACACGCCGAATTTTTCACCGTCGTCGCCGTATGTGATTCCGACGCCGGGGGCGGCCTGCCCCAGCGAAACAAGGTGCCCGATCACATCCTCAACGGGCTTGAACGGAATCATGTAGCGGAGCCTTTGGTCGGAGGGGAATATCGCCAAAGTTTTGCCGGCGCGCTCCGTGAGATAATAATTCAGGAGCGTGGGGTCGGTTATGCCGGCCATGCGGAAGTGCTCGTCGTCTAAGATCGTGTATTGCATCCCCGCTTCGGGCAAGAGCCCCGCAAGCGAAGGCTCCCAGACGCGTTCCGCGAGCCACATACCTTTGGGCGTGACGCCCGCATGTTTCTTCCAGAACTCCTGCATCATTTTGATCTGGCCCAGGGCGTCCGACGACTTGAGTATCGGGAGTATCGGCTCGTAGAAGCCGCCGCCCATGATCTCGACCTGGCCGCGCTTCACCATGCGCACAAGCGTCGGAAGGTAATTCGGTTCTTTGGCGAGCGCCCAGTCCAGAAGCGGGCCCGAATGGTGCAGCGATATTTTTATGTCGGGATGGGCGTCTAAAAGATTTAAGACGGGCCAATAGCAATGGTTGAACGCGTCCGCAAAGACGTGATCAAAATTCCCCACCGGCTGGTGGTGGTGGATACCTAATAATAAATAGAGTGGCTCTGCCATAGTGATTCGTGAATCGTGTATCGTGTATCGTGGATCGTGTATCGTGGATCGTGGATCGATTTACGAATCACGAATCACGATTCACGCTTTCATACCGTCCACATTTTCAATTCATACGTTTCATCCGGCACTTCGAAGTGTATGTGCGAATACCTTCGCATCTCCACTCCACTCCTGACAACGGTGATGACAAGCGTCAACATCTCGCCCGCCTTGTAGCCCAGTTCGGCAAACGGGCAGCGCATCTCGAAGACATTCGCTATGCCGAAGCTTATGGGATAGTCGCCCCCTTTGAATCCCTCTTCAGGTTCGTTTACCGCGACAAGTTTATACGCGTTACCCTCCTGATACAAGCGGAGCTTATATTGGTTTTTTTCGTCGTGGATGTAAAAAATCAATTCTTCGGCCTCGCCCAACACAAATCCCTTTTCGTCGTCTATGGGATCTATCCTCAAGAAGAATGCTTTGGGATTGAATCCGAAATGGATCGTTTCAAAGAGCTCTTCGGTCTGCCCCATCGTTCCGCCGAAGCGGCGCACGTTGATGCGCGTCGCGTTGATCCACTCAAAGAACGACGACGCCTCGCCGTCGATTAAAGGATCGATGAACGCCGGCGGCGTGATGACGGCAGCCTCGCGCTCTTCGTACCGGTAGATCGGATTGAATAGAAACAGCGGCATGTCGCGCTTCAAAAATGAAAACGAGTTTTTGAGGTGCGTCCTGAATATCCTGTCGAAGTCGCTTTTAAACGCGCTGTCGAAGTCGTCGTCGAACCACCAGAACCAGTCGCTGCCGCAGGCTGCTGCAAACGAGTCGATGGCCTTCAGGTGCGAGGGCTCGGAGAGGTCCCCTGTTCTCGGGGATATCAGGCTTCCCAGCTCGTCGACTGTCCGCTTGAGGTAGTTCCAGCCCTGGTTTTTCTGGTTCTTGCCGATCCAGATCGCGTAGTTGGCGCTGATCCATGAGCCGGAATGGAGTTTTGTTATCGTCGTTTCAGGCTTGTGGTTCTGTATGTAGCGGCCGATCGACGTCGTCTTTATCCCTTCCTCGCGCATTTTCTGGAAGAGCGTATTTAAAAATAATTTTCCGCCCTCGGGATAGTGCTCCCACGGATTCTCGCCGTCCAGGATGATCGTGATGATGTTGTCTTTGCCTGTCGGGCAATTCGCTCCGATCGTCTTGATGCGCTTTATCAGATCGCCTGCCGCGTTCTCCTGCTTCATGCGCTGGTATGAAAAGCTGATGAGGTCGGAAAGCTCGCGGTCCCTGAAGACCATTGCGACGCGGGCGTCGCCGTGCTCGGCAATGTATGGCTGATAAATAAGTTCGGAGCGGGTGCCCTTTACGCCGGACGACAAAAGGATCCCCTCGTCGGTCGCGATCCATGAGATCTCCGCCTCCGAAAGACACTGGATCATCTCCGGGCAGACCGAACCCTCGGCGGGCCACATTCCGTGCGGACGCCGTCCCGTGAATTCCTGCATATATGAGACGGCCTTCGACAACTGATAGCGCGCGTGCGCGGAGGCGGTCATGCGCGGCGGGAGCGGCGCCTTCTTCATCGCGCGCCTTGCGAAATCGGTGTCGATGAGAAGCGGGAGTATCGGATGGAAGAAGGGGGTCGTCGAGAGCTCGATGTTTTCGCTTGCCGCAACCCTTTTGATCGCATCGAGCAGCGATTTTAGAATCTGCTGCTGCGTGTTCAGGACAAACTGCTTGTCGTCTTCGGTGAAGTGGCCGCCCTTCGAAAGCAATTCCTGAATCTGTGGTATCTCTTCACGCGCCTTGAAGCCGAACCACACGAGATTATAAAAAACCTGAATGTCCAGATAATCCTGCGTCGAGAAGAAACGGATCGCCTCGTTGTAATCGACCATCTGCGGATCTGTGCCCCTGCGCTCCATGAGCTTCCAGTAATTCGGACAGGGCTTTATCAGATGATCGTAGTTGGCCATGAAGAAGTGGCGGAGCAAAAACGCCTTCTGCTGCGCATTCAAGGCATCCGCCGGAACCCTTGTGTGGTCCAGAAATGCGTCGCTTTTCCCCTCTTCAACGTATTCCCTAAGCTGCATTATGAGTGAGGGGACGAAGTTGATCGTTGCTTCAATGTCGGGCATCGATTCATGCAGGCGGACCATGTCATAATATGAATGGATTCCGTGAAGGCGGACCCATGGCATAGAACTTTCGCCTGTGAGCATATCGCGGTAGTAAGGCTGGTGCATGTGCCACAGAAAGGCGACGTTTACGTGTTCCATATGCGGGCTGACCTCCTTTTAAAAAGGTTTTGAATTATAGCCATCCCGAAAGGAAAGGAAAGGGGAGAATTTCCCTTATTTTTCAAGCTATTAAAATCTGCCACAGAGACACAGAGAAATCAAATTCTGCCACAGAGGCACAGAGACGCAGAGAAAACCAAAACTATATTTTTGTAATTAAATAATGCCACAGAGGCACAGAGACACAGAGAAAACCAAAACTATATTTTTGTAATTAAATAATGCCACAGAGACGCAGAGACACAGAGAAAAACAGAACTATATTCTTGGATTGGCGATTGGTGCCCGTGGTTCCCCCGCCGTTGAACGGCGTAAATTCAAAACTCAAAAATCAAAACTCAAAACCATAATTCAAAATTAAAAATCGGCTGCAGTAAGTTTTGGATTTTAAATTGTAATTTTGAATTTTGAACTTTGAATTTTGACTTTTTTGTGCCCGCCGCTACAATCTATTAAAATCTGCCACAGAGGCACAGAGACGCAGAGAAAAACAGAACTATATTCTTGGATTGGCGATTGGTGCCCGCCGCCGAACGCACTGAAACGCCTGTTTTCCGTCCGAGTTCGCAGGCCAATTTTTCAGTAATTGAATTCAAATTCGAGACATGTTAGACCTGCCAACGCAAACAATTTGGAACAGAAAGGGAGGAAATCATGCTTAGGATAAGAGAATTCTTTCGGACAGTATTGACGGCAGGTATTATCCTGACCATTGCCGGCTGCGGAGGTGGTGGCGGAGGCGGCGGCACAATGCAATTTGATGAGCAGGATCTGAACGACAACGCAACAACGATACAAGCGAATGTCAATGCAGCCAGCCTCATCTTTGTGGGCACAATAAAACAGCTTGGAACTGCGCCGGGCATATGGAGCGGCCCTGCCGAGATGGGACAAATTGTGACATATACCGTTGGCACTGCAGATCAAATTCTAAAAGATACAAACAGCGTTGCTACAGCAGGAGCCGATATAAATATCATGCATCTTGTTATCAGTGCAAATAGACAGACCTCTTCATCGGCGGCTTTAAATGATACGCTATTTGCTGTCGGCAGTCAGATAATCGTCCTTGCATCCCGGAGCACTGCCCTGACCGCCATAGGCTCCGGTAGTTGGGACGCTTACGCCTCGCATACCGACGTAGACGGTCAGTTCAGCGCCATTCCCAATACGACAAACAATCTTGCGGCAATACGGGCCATGATTTCATCAGCTGGCGCCATGATTGTAGAAAAAACGAATGACTATAAAGGAAATTATACAACAGATAAAACATTCGATCTGGTCGGCTCTGCAGAAGATCAGGCGGCTTGGAATACCTTAATCGGTGAGTGTAAGGGGGCGTCGGATGAATTCGCGGCGCTTTGGAACCTCATCAACGACTCTGCTACAGAAGTTACTTTTAACTTGGGCCGAAACCAGGAGCGGGTTTTTGTCGACAGTTTCAACGGCAAAAAGGTTGATCTCGATGACCTCGAGGCATGGAGGACAAATGGCGATCTGTTAGGATGCAACTCTAAGAGCGGCATCTGCCAGATACTGTCTCATATACTCATGGAATATTATCATGCAGCGACCACCGGAGAGGATTATGTACACAGCCATGAGGCTGCCCTCCTTAAAGAAAACGATATAAGAGAAGGAGTACCCAAGGACACCCTGCAAAGCGGCCACACATGGCTCGAAAGAGATGGCAAGGGCTATGTGGTCACCGGATATAGTAATGGAACAAGGGAGCTGGTTGAAGTTACCGACGGGACGAACCCGGGTGTCGGAACATTTACGACGGAAGACGTACCGTAAGACGGAAGCAGCCGGTCACGGAGAACCGATTCGCACCGCGGGGGTGTGATTCCTGAATTCAAAGCTATATTTTTTGGATTCGTGATTGGTGCCCGCTGCGTGACGCAATTCAAAACTCAAAAATCAAAACTCAAAACCATAATTCAAAATTAAAAATCGGCTTCAGCACGTTTTGGATTTTGAATTGTAATTTTGACTTTTGAGCCTTGAATTTTGACTTTATTCCGCGTTGCACTTGCCTTGTGAATTCACCACTGTCCCCTTTATCTTTCTGCCGGAGTCACGTCGTTATGGTGATAAGTAACTCCGTCATCGGTGTGATACTGAAGGTCGTATAGCTCCGGCCTCATTTGAATGCCAAACGCATCTTCAATTTGAAACCAGCCGCAACCGTCATCTTTATGACCAACAGATACCGATCTTATTACTTCACCATCTATCACAATTTGGTCATCGTAAAAAACACTTGCATCGCATCTACTTGGATCGACGACGGCGATCTCATGCCTGCTAGATGCATCTGTGTACAATGCATGCGCTTCTTCATAAGTATAATTATTCGGGTTATCAGGTGAATAGTCCGTATATATTGAAAATGGAGAATCAAATCTGAATGGCAATGATGTCGACTCATATGGACCGAGACTGAATTCACAGTAACCGTCATTACTGACTGGCGTCATCATGTCGCCAACATTCGATCTGAAACTGGACGCCTTTCTGTATTCAGAATTTACAATCCCGCGATACCGGGAGATGTCGCCAGCCGTAACGGCTCTCACGCAATAATAAAATTCCGTTTGGTCATAGCCTTCCGGACAGTCATGATCAGGACCATCAAAGAGAAGAGCCTTCTGGTCATGGGCATCTAAAACGCTGTTTCGATTCTTATCGAAAAAGAAGATATCATTGAGCCCAGGCCAAGTTTCAGTGTTATTCCAAAAGACTACGATCGTTCCCTGTTCATACGAACATACAGCATCTAATGCCATAGTACTCATAAGTTGCTCCTTCTATAATCGCTTATCGGTAATCGTTACAATATGTTGCTAGAAATATCACGATTAAGCCGAATTCTCACCGGCGATCGAAGCTAACATCCTATAATTGCTTAATATTATGATTTTCTTAGAAAAAAACCCACCGGTCACGGAGCAAACGCCAAAAATATATTAATTGTTATCTACTTACTCCCCTCCCCACGGCATTGCAAGCGGCGGGAAAAGCAGATTAAGGTTGAGGTCAAGGTTAAGGTTAAGGAAAAGCGGTGCGTTTGCGCGGTGTTTATGCGGAGCAGGTGTGGGGTGGGGAAGCATTGCGGAGGAAGTCCGATTTTTCATGGCGAGTGGTGAGCGGTCGCCTTAGGGCGAAGGTCTAAGGCGACGACGAAGACTCCCGCCGGAGATCAGAATTGGGCGGAGGCGGGAGGATGTCGAGGAGAGTGAACCCGAGTCCATAGAAAAATCGTGACTTACGCAGCAGAAGCTTCACTACCCCACATCTGCTCCGAATAAGAATCGCGCAGGCTCGCAGGAAATTTGCAGGTCATCCTTTTCGGTTTATTTTTCAGGCTTTATGACGGCGCGCTTCGGTATGACGACAATCCCCTCCGGCGACACCGTGAAACGTTTTTTGTCCTTTTCCAAGTCGTAGCCGATCACCGTGTTGGCCGGGATTTCGACATCCTTGTCTATGATCGCGCGCCTGATCTTTGAATACCTTCCCACCTCCACGTTGTCAAAGAGGATCGACTCGTCAACCTGCGAATAGCTGTTTATGCGGACGTTGGGCGACAGGATTGAGCGGTTGATGCGGCCGCCGCTGACGATCACCCCGTCGCAAACAAGCGAGTCGGTCGCCATACCGATGCGGTCCGACGCCTCGTCTGCAAAGACGAATTTGGCGGGCGGGTTCGTGTCGCGCGCGGTGTGGATGGGCCATTTGTTGTTGTATAAGTTGAATGTCGGAGAGACTGAAACAAGGTCCATCGACGCCTGCCAGTACTGGTCGATGGAGCCGACGTCGCGCCAGTAACTCTTTTCGCGCGCCGTCATGCCGGAGATGTTGTTGTCCATGAAATTGTAGACCATCACCTTCGATTTGTGGAAGAGGGATGGTATGATGTTTTTGCCGAAGTCGTGGTCCGAATCTTCCTTTTTTGCGTCTTCGACCACCGCTTCCTTCAATATTTGGGCGCTGAAGACGTAGATTCCCATCGAACAGAGGGACTTTGTCTGATCCCCCGGCATCGGTTTCGGTTTTGACGGTTTCTCGGCAAAGTCGACCATGCGCCAGCTGTCGTCAGCGGTGATCACGCCGAAAGCGGACGCGGTTTCTATCGGCTGGGGAATGGCGGCGACGGTCACGTCCGCGTCGTTCGCATTGTGGAACGCAAGCATGTGGCGGACATCCATGCGGTAGATGTGGTCGCCGCCGAACACGCACACGGTATCGGCACGGCGGTTTTCTATATGATGCAGATTCTGGTAGACCGCATCGGCGCTTCCCTTGTACCACGAATTGCCCGTGCGCATCTGCGCGGGGACGGGATCGATGAACTGGTCCAAGATCGGCGGCAGATACCATCCGTGTTTTAAGTGGCGCAAAAGTGAATCGGCCTTGAACTGCGTCAAGACGATGATGCGAAGTAAACCGGAGTTGATGAGGTTCGATAAAACAAAGTCGACGATGCGGTAATGGCCACCGAACGGAACGGCGGGTTTCGCCCGTTCGTTCGTCAGTGGTCTTAGCCGCTCCCCCTGACCTCCGGCCAAGACAATGGAAAGGCAATTTGGCATGGTTTAAAATGCCCCTAAAAGCTTGAAAGACATAATAAAAAAGGATTGTAATGGCAATAGAAAAAGGTGTAAGGCAATAAAGGCAATAAAGGACGCAACTTTTTTGGGGGTGTGACGATAAAGGCATTGAAAGAGGTGAATTATGGACCCAACAGGCGGCGTAGCAACTCTAATCGTTCTTGGAGTAATTGCCGTTGCGACGGCTTGCAGCGGTGATGACGACAGTGGAGACGGCCACATTACGCCGGATGTCGACGGCGGCGACGGTGATGGTTCTGAAACTGATGTAGTTGGAGATGCGGATGCCGACGGAGATACTATAACTGATGGTGTCGACGCCGATGGAGATACCGTCATGGACGGAGACGGCGACGGCGACGGCGGCCCGGACTGCGTCACGGGAAGGGAAGGCATCGTCGATAATTTTGCGGCGATCCCCAGTTCAAGCTGCCATGTGAGGGATCTCGATATCATAGGCAGCAAGATATACGGTTTATGCGATAATACACATCTCATCTTCTCCGCCAATATCGGCTCCGATCCTTTGGCGCCGACGACAAGCAGCCGTGTCGCGTCGATGCCTGCAACTACGCCGTCTTTGCTTGGCGGCCCGTCGTTAAATAATACGCCCACGCAGATAATGGACATGGGCGGAAATCTTTTGCTGGCCCTCTATGAAACCGACGGCGAAGAGGACGCGGCCGATTATTTCGGTTTTTGCACGCCGGCGGAGAGGACGCGCGGATGCGAATACATACTGCGCGACGGTATAAAAATTTATGACTCGGCGGGCACCTATGGCAGCAATGAAATTTCGGGAATTTCCGTGAAGACTATCGAAGCAATGGTCGGCAGCGATCCCGTGTATTTCACGACCAGACAGCCGCATTCCGCAGTGCGCTCCGGCGACACACTTTTTGTCAGTATGAGGAATTTGAACGGCCAGTACGAACCGGGAATGGTAAACAACTATTCACTTCTTCCATCAGGCGAGATCAATACCGCCCGCCCCGTGGATTTACCGCCTCAATTTACATTCGGAAGAAACCCCGGTGCGATGGCGGTGCTTGACGAGAACAGGTTCGTATTGGTCAACATGAACGGCGAAGAGGGTTCCACCGGCTTGCTGACAGATGAGGAGCGGGGGGCAAATCTTGCGATCGTAAACAAAATGGAGCCTCTGAATTTCGAGGTGACGACAATCCCGCTCGGATCATCTGTGATTCTCACCGATACGCCCGATCTCGCCATGGCGAACGTCGGCGGTGTGAACTATGCGGTGGTAGCCGACAATAATTCGCCAGCTACTCTCTACAGAGTCAATCTGGATACGGCAACAGATGATGATGTAGACAGTCAGGTAATGCCGGCGGGAGGCCTTGTAACTTCAATTGCCATATCGGCGGCGACGGGGCGGATTTTCGTAACGCTTGATACCGGATATATTTATTCCGGCAACTTGGTGACGATGGTAATGGGCACAGGCCTTTACCTTTGCGAGAATCCGGCAGATTCTGCGCTCCATACGGACGGCCAGACGCTTTACGTGGGATGCGAACATGCTGCGTGCGGCGAAACAACCAGCGGTGCAGGCATCGTTGCGGTGAACACGGCCACATTATAATGGTGACTTTGCGACCACTTTTGGGATAGCAACTCCCCGTGAAGAAAATCAATATATTTGCGCCTGCCAAGGTGAATCTCATCCTTCGTGTCTTGGGAAAAAGGGATGACGGCTACCATGATCTCTTCATGGTCATGGAGAAGCTCTCGCTCGGAGACGACCTCACGCTTGAAGATATCCCCTCCGGCATAGAATTTTCGCTTGAAGGCGACTCCGACGGAGGGATGATCCTGGACAAAAATCTGGCGTACCGTGCTGCCAAGGCCTTTCGCGAAGCGACAGGTGAAAAACGTGGCGTAAAAATTCACCTTACAAAGCGCATTCCCATAGCCGCGGGTTTGGGCGGCGGGTCGAGCGATGCGGCCGCAGTTTTGAGGGGCTTGGACAAACTTTGGGACAAAAATTGGGAGCCTTCAAGGCTTGCACAATTGGGTTCAAAATTGGGCGGCGATGTTCCGTTTTTCTGTCATGAAGGAGCGGCCATTGCGGAGGGGATAGGGGACAGGATAACGCCCGTTTCTAAACTTCCCAAACTCTTCATTTTACTGATAAATCCGGGTTTTTCGGTTTCAACGCCATGGGTTTATCAGGAATTCGACCGGCAATTCGTGCCCCTCCTTTGTAAGGAGGGGAAAGGGGAGGTAGATCTACCCCACCTGTCCTCTCCTTACAAAGGGGAGGAGTTGGATTTAAAATTGACACCCCCGCATAAAGATGTTAGCAACCGCGTGCTTTTTGAGGAATTCTGCGACGTTACCTCGAAGCTCGAAAATGATCTGGAAAAGGTAACTATCGCTTCGTATCCCGAGATCGGTGAGATCAAGAGCTATCTTGTTCGCCACGGGGCCCAAGGGTCTTTGATGTCCGGAAGCGGCCCCACTGTTTTTGGGATATTCGAAGATGAGAAGACGCGGAATGATGCGCTTGTCAAAATTCCGATGAAAAATTGGAAGACTTACGCTGCAGATAATCGTAGTGAATCGTGATTCGTGAATCGTGAATCGTGCGAATTGGCGATCCACGATTGACGATGCACGATCCACGAGTTTGGGGCGTCGACAAGCGGTAAGTCACCAGCCTTTGGCGCTGGCATCCCAGGTTCGAATCCTGGCGCCCCAGCAGCGCGGCACTTATGACGTAGCCGCGAATGCGGCGTAGGAAGTTAGTGCCGCGCTGTCCGCCAAAGCTTTAGTGGCGGACAAAAATAGGACGAAAATTAGGAGGTTGATATGCAACCGAACAATATCAAACTCTTTTCCGGAAACGCCAACAGGCCCTTGGCCGAGGCGCTTGCGAAAGCCCTGGAGATGCGCCTGGGCGAGTGCGTGGTGACGAAATTTTCCGACGGCGAGACGTGGGTGGAGATAAACGAAAACGTCCGCGGTCAGGATGTGTTTGTCATCCAGCCGACATCCGCTCCGGCAAACGAGCACCTGATGGAGCTTTTGATAATGATCGACGCCATGAAGCGCGCATCGGCGGACCGGATCACAGCCGTGATTCCGTACTACGGCTATGCAAGGCAGGATCGCAAGGTGTCGCCGCGCACCCCCATCAGCGCGAAGCTCGTCGCCGATCTTTTGACGGCTGCAGGCGCCGATAGAATTCTGACGATGGATCTCCACGCAGGCCAGATTCAGGGTTTCTTCAATATTCCGGTGGACCACTTGTTCGCGAAACCGGTATTGATCGAGCATCTGAAAAAGACTTTCAAGGACGGGCTCGTCGTCGTCGCCCCCGACGCCGGAGGCGCGGAGAGGGCGCGTTCGTTTGCGAAACTATTGAATTCGCCGATGGCGATGATCGACAAACGCCGCTCGAAGCCCAACGAAAGCGAAGTGATGCACATCATAGGCGACGTGGAAGGCAAAAAGGCTGTAATCATCGACGATATAATTGATACCGGCGGGACGATTGTGAAGGCGGCCGAGGCGATCAAGAAAGAGGGCGCGACCGAAGTTTATGCCTGCTGCACGCATCCCGTGCTCTCCGGCAATGCCGTCGAGAACATAGAGAACTCCTGCATCAAGGAGATGATAGTCACCGACACGGTTGTTTTAGGCGGGAAGGCCGGCGCGTGCAAAAAGATCAAGACGCTCACTATTTCAAAAATTTTGGCGGAGGCGATCAGGCGCATTCACGCGGCTGATTCCGTTTCGTCACTGTTCGTATAATGATGCCACAGAGACTTAAGAGACACAGAGGCACAGAGGAAACAAAAATATATTTGTTTGTTTTTCTCTGTGTCTTAAGCGCCTCTGTGGCGCTTCAGAAATAGAATCTGTTTTTCTCTGTGTCTTAAGCGCCTCTGTGGCGAAATTAGGGAGGTTGATTGTGGAAAGAATTTCTATCAATGCGGAAAAACGCGAAACAAAAACAAAAGGGGCGGTCCGACAGCTTCGCCTCGCCGGAAAGGTTCCGGCGGTTCTATACGGCATGAAGCAGGAGCCTGTGACTCTCACGGTGAACACTCTGGACCTTCAAAAGGCCACGTCCACCAAGGCCGGCATGAACGTGCTGCTTGATCTCACAGTTGCCGGCGGCAAGGCGACGACTGTTTTGATCCGCGATTATCAGGCGCATCCCATAGAGCGCGTCTTCATACACGTGGATTTTCAGGCGATCGACATCTCCCTAAAAATCGGTGTGGAAGTGCCGATCATCCTCACGGGACTTGCCATCGGCGTGAAGGAAGGCGGAATTCTGGAGCAGTTGCTGCGTAAGATAGAGCTCAAATGTCTCCCGACGAATATTCCGGAAAAAATCGAGATCAATGTCGAGGAATTGAAGATAGGCGACAGCATACATTCCGCGGGGCTTAAATTGCCTGAAGGCGCAGAGTTCTCGAGGGCCTTTAATTATACGATAGTCACGGTCGTCCCGCCGGCGAAGGAAGAGGTCCCGGTAGCGGCGGCGGTTCCGGCGGAGGGAGCGCCTCCGGTGGAGGGAGCGCCTCCGGCAGAGGGAGCGCCGGCAGCGGTGCCGGGAGCGGCACCGGGCACGGCACCGAAGGCGGCGGCACCGGGAGCGGCACCGAAGGGAACGGCGCCGGGCGCGGCGCCTAAGGCGGCAGCGCCGGCAGCGCCGGCAGCGGCGCCTGAAGCCAAGGGCGGTGAAAAGGCCAAGAAAAAATAATGAAGCTCATCTGCGGACTTGGAAATCCCGGACGTGCCTATGCGAAGCACAGGCACAATATTGGTTTCAAGATAATAGATGAGCTGGCGAGGCGCCACGATATTGATGTGGCGAAAAAGGCGTTCAAGGCGAAAATAGGATTTGGATCGATCGCAGACGTCGACGTTTTGCTCGCCAAGCCGCAGACGTTCATGAATCTTTCAGGGGCGGCCGTATCGCCGCTCGTTGGCTTTTATAAATGTTCTTTTAAAGATTTGATCGTTGTCCATGACGATATCGATCTCGATGTCGGGCGTTTGAAACTTGCAGCGAGATCTGGCCATGGCGGCCACAACGGCGTGAAATCTATAATCGATGAGCTGGGGTCATCTGATTTTTACCGCGTGCGCATCGGAGTCGGCAGGCCGCCCGTAAATATCGATCCCGCGGATTACGTTTTGCATCCGTTTCATAAAGAAGAAAGGGAGATGGTCGAAAAGATTATAGGGCAGGCAGCGGACGCAGTTGAGGAATTGATAAAAGTGGGATTACAGGCGGCACAGCAGAAGTATCATTGAGAACGTGGTTCGTGAATCGTGTATCGTGAATCGATCCACGAATCACGAGTCACGAGTCACGGTTTTTAAAGGAGGTTTGAATGAGAGAGTACGAAACAGTCTACATCGCGCAGCCGCAGCTTTCGGATGCGCAGCTCGCCCAGATAAACACGAAGCTCAAGGGTCTGGTCGAAAAGCATGACGGCAGGCTCTTCTTCGCCCGCAACATGGGCAAGAAAAATTTGGGCTACCACATCAAAAAGCAGACGAAGGGCGTTTACTTTTGCCTGGATTACGCCGCGGCCGGCGGATGCGTGAGCGAGTTGGAGAGAAGCCTCATGCTCGATGAGAATATTTTGCGTTTTCTCACGGTCGTCAAGGCGGAGAAGGTCGATATCGACGCGCGTGCGGCCGAGATTGAAGCGCGCGGCGAGGCGATTGCCGTGACGGAGGAGAAAGAGATCCAGCAAAAAGAATTGGTCAAGGGTGAAGGAGAAATCAAGGAGGAATAAAAATGTTTGAAGAATTTGGAAGAAGGGGCGGCAGGGGGGGCAGAGACAAAAAGGACGGGAAGGACAAACGCGGCGAAAAAGGGAAAAAGTTCCAGCTCATCATGCGCCGCAAGATGTGCCGCTTCTGCGCCGATAAGAAACTCTCTGTGGATTACAAAGACGCAAAATCTGTGCAGTCGTTTTTGTCCGAACGCGGCCGCATAGTTCCCCGGAGGATTTCGGGCAACTGTGCAGGGCACCAGCGTGAGGTGACCGCTGCAATCAAGCGCGCAAGGATTTTGGCGCTGATCCCGTTCACAACATCACAGGTCCCGCTTGCGATATGACAGAAGCAGGAACTCCATTGAGGCCGCGCTCGATCGGCATAGGGGCGCTGATAGCAGTCTGTCTATACATCAGCGGCCTGCTTGTGATCCTCACACCTCTGCCCATAGTTTACGTTTCAGCCACATCCGGCCGTAAAAACGGAATCCTTACGGCGGCGCTGTCATTCCTGACGGTTCTGGCGCTTTATTTTGCCGTTTTTTTATTTTCTCCGGCTTCCGCCGGCACGCTTTCAATTCCCCTGCCCGGCTTGGGGCTCGTTTCGCATTTTTCCTCCGTCGCCGTCCAGCTTTTCGGAGGCGGATATTTTTTGTTCTTCATCGTTGTGGCCCTTGTTTTGGGTGAGGCGGTAAGACGTCACTGGGGACTCGTCAAAGGCGGGGCCGGCGCGCTGGCGGCAGGTCTGGCGCTTGTCGTCCTTTTGGCTCTCATCCTTCAGTTTTCCGGCGCCGCAAACATCATCACGGGCATCAAAGGATATCTTGAATTCATGGTGTCGGAGATAGCCCGCCTGCAGCAGACGGCCGGCGTGTCGAACGCGCAGACGGCTTTTCTCACCGATCACGGGCAGGAGGTCGCTTCATTCGTTATGGGCGTCATTCCGTCTCTGGTTTTCGTTTTCGCGCTCATCGCCGTCGTCGTGAACCTTTTATTTTCAAGGCGCTTCATACGCCTGCCGCACCTTTTCTCGGGACATATGTGGGACGTGGCCGCTTTCAGGATCTCGGATTTCTTAATATGGGCAGTGATCTTAGCCGCCGCAGCATTTTTTGCCGGCAGATATGTGGTTCATGCGAATTTTCTTGAATTCATAGGCATCAACGCCGTCATCGCGATGGCTGCCGTCTATTTCTTTCAGGGGCTGGCCGTCACGGCGTTTTTTTTGAGGAGGGTGCGTTTTCCGCTCATCAAGATCGCGGTCTATATTTTCATCATACTATTTTTCCAGACCGTCGGCTTATTGATTGTGGGGCTGGGGCTGGCCGATGTCTGGGTGGATTTCCGCAAAAGGAGCCAAAGGGCCCACACTGTTCATACCGATAACGCTGAATGAAGTGTGTTGTAAATCTAAACGGGAGGGGATATGCAAGTGATATTGACAGTCGATATTCAGTCGTTGGGAAGGGCGGGAGAGATCGTGGATGTGCGCGAAGGCTACGGAAGAAATTTCCTGCTTCCGCAGAAAAAAGCGGTTCTGGCCGACCCCAAAAATTTGAAGATGATGGAGCATCAGAAGCGGGTCGTCGCCTCAAAACAGGAGAAGATCAAAAGGCAGGCGAAGGAACTTCTGGACAAGCTTGCCAGCACTTCCGTCACGATTTCGCGCGAAGCCGGCGAGGACGACAAGCTTTTCGGTTCGGTGACTACGAAAGACATAGCAGATTCTTTGAGACGCGAAGGATTCGAGATCGACAGGCACTACATACATCTGGATCACCCGATAAAAAGTCTCGGCGTATTTGAAGTTCCGGTGAAGCTCCACGCCGAAGTCGCAGGGAACATAAAGGTCTGGGTGGTTAAGAAGTGATTCGTGAATCGTTGATCGTGAATCGTCAAGCGATGCACGATCCACGATCCACAATCCACGTCAACCATGGCTGATAACGTAAAATTACCTCCGCAGCATTTGGAGGCCGAGCAGTCGGTGCTTGGGGGCATGCTCCTGCAAAACGACTCCATCCACCGCGTGATCGAGCTTCTGTGCCCCGAGGATTTCTACAGGGACGCGCACAAAAAAATCTATCAGGCTATCATCGAGCTCTACCAGAAAAACGAGCCGGCAGACCTCGTGACGGTCACAAACATCTTGAAGAAGAACGGCTTCCTTGAGGACGTCGGCGGCGCAACCTATCTTTCGGAGCTTGTCGACAGGGTCCCCACCGCGGCCAACATCGCCTCATACGGAAAAATCATAAGGGAGAAGGCGATAGTCCGCCATCTGATTTCCGGCGCGTCCGACATCATCGCCAAGGGTTACGACGATCAAAACGACGTCGATGAGTATCTCGACAGCGCGGAAAAGATAATTTTTGAAATCGCGCAGCGGCGCATACATCAGGGCTTCTTTCCCCTGAAAGACATTGTGCGAGACAGCTTCAAGGCAATTGAGCAGTTGTATGAAAAGAAGGAGCTGATCACCGGAGTGCCGACGGGCTATCGCGATCTCGACAGGATCACGGCCGGTCTTCAGAAATCGGAACTCATCGTCATCGCCGGCAGGCCCAGCATGGGAAAGACTGCGCTCGCCCTGAACATCGTGGAGCATGCGGCGATTGAGGCGGGAATCGTCTGCGCAGTGTTCTCTCTTGAAATGTCGAAGGAGCAGCTCGTCCAGAGGATGCTTTGTTCGCGCGCGGAAGTCGACGCCTCCAAGCTCCGCGGCGGCTTTCTGGCGGAAAGCGACTGGCCCAAGCTCACGCGCGCGGCGGGCCTCTTATCCGAGGCGTCGATATTCATCGACGACTCCCCGGCGCTCAACGTCCTTGAGGTCCGCGCGAAGGCTAGGCGCCTGCAGCGCGAGCACGGACTGGGGCTCATCGTCGTGGATTACCTCCAACTTATGCGCGCAATCGGAAGGACGGAGAGCCGCGAGCGTGAGATCTCCGAAATCTCGCGGTCGCTGAAGGCGTTGGCGAAGGAGATCGTCGTCCCGGTCATCGCTCTTTCACAGCTCAACCGCGGCGTTGAGGCGAGGCAGGACAAGCGCCCGCAGCTTGCGGATTTGCGCGAATCCGGTGCGATTGAACAGGATGCCGACGTGATCGCATTCATCTACCGCGACGAGATGTACCACCCCGACAGCGCCGATGCGGGAAAGGCGGAAATCATAATCGGCAAGCAACGAAACGGCCCGACCGGACGCGTTATGCTCACCTTCAGAAACCACATCACGCGCTTCGACGATCTTGCGCAGGGAATGGACGCTTATGCGGCGCCGGCCCCGCAGCCGCAAGGTTTTGCAGAGGAAGAAGGCGAACCCTTCTAGAAGTGAACTCCTATGAATCCCATTGCGGTAAATTGGGGATGGAATCCGCCCTTGTAGATGAGTGCGTGCGGCACGGCAGCGCCGCCGACGGTCAGATCCTGATGGGCGTCGGTTAAGAAGAGCAGGTCCTCTTTCACGTCGAAGCCGAAAAAGAGGTATTCCGCGATGAGAAAAGAAAACCCCGCGCCGAATGAGGGTCCCACGCCGAATGTCGTCACCGCGGTGTCTGTCGAGTTGGGGTTTCCGGGCATCGAAGCCACATGAAAAGAAATTCCCCCTTTGAACGTCGGCATGATTCGAAGGGATTTGAAATCGGTCAGGGCGTCCAGGATCAGGAAATATTTTCCGTAGGCGTTGGCGGCGACCAGGTGCTCTCGTTTGTTTTCGGTCCTGTCCGTTGCGTAGCGCCCTTCAAGCTCCGCCGAAAAACAGTCCCAGATATTCCATCCGAATGTCAGACCCATTGAGGGCTCGAATTTTTCCCCGACCTGCTCACCGCTTTGCTGGTCTATGTCGAAGTCCGACTGGACGATGCCGCCCTCAAGATACAAATAGGGGCCCGTGTTGAAACCCTTGAGCGGTTTGGCAGAACAGGGAAGCGCAACAATTATCGTTGCCGAAAAAAAGATGATCTGAATTAAACGCCTCACATGAGAGTTGTAACATGCTTGCCGAAAAGTGCAAGCGAGGCCTTGATTCCGGCTCCCATATGTGTGAATCTGTCACTATGGATCTCGTGGTCGCGACAAAAAATAAAGGCAAGCTTGTGGAGATCATGGATCTGCTCAAGGGATTGCCGGTCAATGTGACATCGCTTCTTGATTATTCAGAGATCGGCGAGATCGACGAAGACGGCGCCACATTTTTGGATAATGCCAGAAAGAAGGCGCGCGAAGTCGCGTCAAAGGTGGAAAAGTGGGTGCTTGCCGACGACAGCGGGCTTGTCGTGGAGGCGCTCCGCGGTGAGCCGGGCGTCAAGTCGGCCCGCTATGCGGGCAGCCAAGGAGATCACGTTGCGAATAACAGGAAATTGCTGGAGGCGATGAAAGATGTGCCTGACGGAAAACGCGGCGCATATTTCACGTGCACGATGGTCCTCGTCTCCCCCGACGGCCGCGAGTGGGACGTGGAGGAGAGATGTGCGGGCGAGATAGGTCGCAAGCTCGCTGGGGGCGGAGGCTTCGGCTTCGATCCGCTCTTTTATATCCCGGACAAAAGGCGCACGATGGCGGAGCTTTCGCTTGAGGAGAAGAACAAAATAAGCCATAGGGGGAAGGCCCTAAGGCATATGCGAAAAATCATCGAAGATGTATTAAAGAAGGAATAATATAGATTATTGCGTTTTAAGGCGGCTATTGGTAAATGGTTTGGCGTTGGGCCCGCCACAAAGATTGGCGTGCCACTTCGGGGCATAGCTCAGCCTGGTTTAGAGCGCTTGGTTTGGGACCAAGAAGTCGGAGGTTCGAATCCTCTTGCCCCGACACTTCGGCTCGCCTCTGCGAGGCGAGCTCAGTGCGCAGCAAAATTTTCGCGCCCGTAGCTCAGTTGGATAGAGCACCTGCCTTCTAAGCAGGAAGTCGCCTGTTCGAGTCAGGCCGGGCGCGCATTTTTTATTACACACCTTCAGGCAGGGGAGATGACGGAGTCGCTCTCTCTTCTTCGTTTTTCGCAGGATACAGGAAAGCAGTCAGCGTCGCGCCGTAATCGAAGGCCTCGCGGGTTCCGCGCCGTCTTTCGACTACGTAGAATGCAGATCCGATGATCGTCCATATTACGAGCGGGGCCGGCAGCGGGTTGGGTATAATTGCGTACAAAATTATCAATGCCGTAACGCTGATCGCCCCTCCCGCAACTACCCACCACTTCCCGATGCGAAACGGAACCTGCCGCCACAGCGGTTTGTTGACGAACGGCAAAGACATCATCGCCGCGCACTCCGTCGCATATAAAATGATCATCGCCTGCATCGAAATGCCGATGAGGTAGCCCACCGTTTTTGTCCAGATGAGAACCACAGCGAGGACCAGGTTTATTGTGAGGCTCATGTGCGGAGTTCCGTAACGGTCATTGAGCCGCGACAGGATGCGGGGCGCAATGCGGTCCTGTGAGAACGCGAAAAGGATGCGCGACGGGACCATCATGCAAGCGTTTATGGTCGTTAGAAACGCCATGATCGCGCCGGTCGTCACAATTATCGGACCGATACCGGCGGGAAGAAACGTGCGCGCGGCATCGATCAGAGGCGCCTGCGATTTGACGAGCACGTCAAATGGAGTCGTCCCGAAGGCGACCGTAGAAATTCCGGCGTATATCGCAATCGCTGTGCAAATGCCGAAGATGAATACTTTCGGAAGCGAATGCCTTGCATCTTTTGTCTCGCCGGCGGTTTGCGAGAGGGCGTCAAAGCCGGCATAGGCGAAAAACAGAATCGGCAGCGCCTTTAAAAATCCCGCCCATCCATTCGGCATCAAAGGGATGAAGTTCGTTGCATGGACCGCAAAAAGTCCGGGCACGATAAGGAGAACAACGGCCAGAATCAAAACCCAAAACATCGCGCTCTGGATCCGCCCGAACTGCTTAACGCCCGTCAGATTGATAAGATAAAACAGGCAGAGACATAAAGTTGCTGTGATGCGCGGATCAAGGCCGGGCATGAACGCCTGAAGATATCTGCCGACGGAGATTGCAAGGACGCTTAGCACGCCCAAGTATGTGAGCCACGTGAGCCACATCACGATGAATGCGATGAAGTGATTTTTGAACGTGCGGCTGATGTGCATGTAAGCGCCGCCCGTTAAATTCCCCAAAGGCGTGCTCTGAAAGATGACGTATGGGAGTGCTAAAAGAAGTGTGATCGGTCCCAGAAGGAGATACGCAAGCACCGTTGCAGGCCCGGCGTCTTTGCCCGCCTCTCCGATCGCGACGAAGATTCCGGAGCCGACCATCATGCCCACTATGGTCGCGAAGTTTTCGAGTTTGGACAGCTCCCGTCTAAGCATCGGCAATGCCTATCCCAGCGGGCTTCGGGTGTCAATATCCAAGGCCCAGTATCGCCGCCAGATCCGTCTTTGCCGTCGTGACCGGCTTGATATTGAATTTCTCCACCAGAACTTTCAGCACATTGGGCGTCACGAATGCGGGAAGCGACGGGCCAAGGCGCATGTTTTTGATTCCGAGATGCAGGAGCGTGAGCAATATGCAGACCGCCTTCTGTTCATACCACGAGAGGATGAGCGACAATGGCAGATCATTGACGGTGCAATTGAACGCCTTTGAAAGGGCCAGCGCGATCTTAATCGCCGAATATGAATCGTTGCATTGGCCGCAATCGAGGAGCCTTGGAATACCTGCGATCTCGCCGAAATCCAGCTTATTGAAGCGGTATTTTCCGCAGGCGAGCGTCAATATTACGCAATCTTTCGGAACCGATTCCGCAAATTCCGTATAATAATTTCTTCCCGGCTTCGCTCCGTCGCATCCGCCGATCAGGAAGAAGTGTTTGATCTTTCCGCCCTTGACCGCGTCGATAACAGTGTTTGCGACTCCCATGACGGTGTTGTGGCCGAAGCCGACCGTTATGTATTTCGCCGGGCCGTTTTCCTTGAACCCCTCCGCTTTGAGTGCCGCATCGATCACGGGTTTGAAGTTGCGGTCGCTTATGTGGACCACACCTGGCCACGCGACAAGACCGGTTGTGAATATTCTGTCTTTGTATGTGTTCTGCGGCCTCTGGATGCAGTTCGTGGTCATGAGTATCGTGCCGGGGAATTTTGCGAATTCCTTCTGCTGATCCTGCCATGCGCCGCCGTAGTTTCCG
>Ga0315291_10002090_pt1 | contig 26410 bp, 28 predicted proteins | sample YL17G12_20_MG_FD_203070 | JGI IMG/M metagenome (GOLD analysis project Ga0315291, IMG submission 203070) | Sediment microbial communities from Yellowstone Lake, YNP, Wyoming, USA - YL17G12_20 | ecosystem: Environmental > Aquatic > Freshwater > Lake > Sediment | place: USA: Wyoming | collected...
TAAAGCCCTCAATGCCTCGATTCTTTTAAGCGTAGATTATATGTCCGACGAAGGCGCTCAATGGCATTTATGGGAACCGTTGACACCAGAGCGATGTCCAATGAAGGTTTATAATTTCAGATAACGTGTTCATGAGCTGCGGGGGAGGAGTGACAATGGATGAGAAAAAAGACGGGGCTATTCCCCCGTCTGCTCGATGAAATTGTTATAAATTATGGGGGCGGCTGTTGCCTTTATAATTCTGATTGTCTTGATATTCTCAGGACACTCCCTGACGGCTCGGTGGACATGATTTTGCAAGACCCGCCATATAACATGACGGCCTGTAAATGGGAATGTGAGATTGATTTCCCTGTTCTTTGGAAAGAGTGGGAACGGGTAGTCAAAGCCAACGGTGCTATCATTATGACGGCAAGCCAACCGTTTACAACTGACCTGATAAGTTCAAAGAGAACATGGTTTAAGTATGAATGGATTTGGAATAAACAACAAGCTGGTAATTTTACTATTGCTAAACAACAGCCGTTAAGAAAACATGAAAACATTTTAGTTTTTTATGCAAAACAACCGACATATAACCCACAAATGGAAAAAGCAAAGGTTGAAAACATTAGGCCAACGATTGATTGTGGAGTTAATTCAATAACAAATTTAACATCAAAACACAGCGAAACATATTCACAGGAATATAATTACCCATCAAGTGTCATTGATAACTTCCACGGTCGCATGGCTGAATGTAATTCAGTGGCAAGGCAACACCCGACACAGAAGCCCGTTGACCTCTTCCGGTATTTGATAAGGACATACACAAATGAAGGGGAAACGGTCTTTGACGGATACGGAGGCTCAGGAACAACGGCTGTTGCCTGTATCAAAGAGAATAGAAAATATATCGTTTGCGAAAAGGAGGCTGAATACATTGAGGTTGCAAAGAAGCGCATTGACGAAGCAACAAGGCAGGGGAATTTGTTTTCGGCTGTCGGCTGTTGCCCCCATGATTTATAACGACTGAACTGACCCGCTGTGCTTTGACAGTCGGGTCGAGTGATTTGTTATGCCTGAATTTTCCGTAGATTTTGAAGTTTTTTGTTCTTGCGGTGCTCCTCTTTGCAATAAAAGCGAAGGTAGAAATTCCAGAAATAGAGGACTTCCGCAGGTTGTTGTATCGCCTTGCGAAAAGTGCCTCCAAAAAGAATACGATGCTGGATATGAAGATGGCCATAAACAAGGTTACGAAGATGGTAAAAAAGATTATGAATCGGCATAACCATTGATTAACAAACCATTTTGCCCTGATAATGCAAAACTACGGCAGAGGGATTATGAAAGAGACAACAGAAAAAATCATCGAGGGGTTACAGAAACCTACTTGGACGGTGGGCTATCCATCGGACGTGAGTGAATTGTTAGACCTCTTGGAGATTGCGGAAGGGGCACTGATAGACTCTATATCGTGCGAGGATGGTCTTGATGGTGATACTGGTCTACGGGTACTTAAAATGATTAGTGGTGCATTAGTGACACATGGACGATTAAGTTTATTTGTTCAAGTACCGGAAAAATAAATTTATGAAAATCAATTATAGAATATTGAGAGAAAGAACTGTCCGTATGTCTAAAAAATGTCCTATCCGTGGTTGCAAGTCTGGTCTCGAACCGACCGAAGAATTTTGGTTTTGGAATCGTCGGAAATCTGGCGTGGCAATCTGTCCAGCCTGTCGCATAAAATTAGACGAATACGTAGGGGATTGGGTAGATCGATTGCAAATAATATCTAAGGGTTGTTTCGAATACGATTACGTACGATCTGTATTTGATGAAGATGCTGACGAATAGGGGCTTTCGTTAACGGAGGATACTACCCATGCTATGTCCAGAATGTCCAAATAGACCCCTATGTTCTTCGCTATGTCCTGAAGCTGAATTCTACCTAAAAGAAGAGGGGGCGATGCAAGAATTTATCAATCTTGGAGTTGCCGTATTCGGAAAATCAACCAGGGGGGATGTGGATGAACAAGAGAGAAAAAGAATATTGGATCAATTCTATTCTCTCCCCACAAAAGAACGGGTTTCACGCTTAATGGATGCCGGTTATACCCGCCGAGAGATCTGCAAAGCACTTAATATCACAAGAACATATCTAAGAAAAATCCTACAAATACTTCCCGCCTAAATTCACGCTTTCTTCCATTTTTATAGAGATAATACTTTTGTGCATTGGATTATATGCTTTTCATTCCATTCCCGTGGAGCTTTTATGTAACTGATTTTTCTTAACTTTCTGATCGGGAGAGCATTGTCCTTCCTTCAACGTATTAAAAACTTCCTTCCTTTTGGACCGAGGGTAAACGTCTTTGTTTCTCCAGGCGGGATAGGTGTTGGATCGAAAGCCGTAACCGACCCGATAGGTTCGTATGCTCAGAATATCTTTAGCACGATTCCCCGACAATTCAGCGAACTTCACAAGTATAATCTCGAAAACCTAATTAAATTAAGTTCTACCGATCTCATCCGGTTTTTGCTCTACGCAGAGCCTACGGTGTCCCATGCCTTCTCTAATTATCTCAGGGTCTTCGATAGCGGATATTATGTGTTGGCGAGGAAGGCAAACGGTTCCATCCATTCGCAAGGACAGGATTTTATTGACAATCTCATAGCCAGAATCGAACATCCGGTTAGTTCTGGTTTTGCTTCAGACACGTCGCTTTCAAAAACCTATTTAGAGTTTGCAACTCATGTCTTGATTGATGGGGCTGCGTGCGGTGAGGTTGAATTTAACAGTGATTATAGGCTCGTGGCGATTCATTCGGTTGATCCGTACACCGTTATTTTTAAGTCAGACAACCAACGGTATGTGCCGTACCAGACCGGATTCGGTCAAGATATCTCCCTTGACTACCGTAATTTTATCTACATTCCCGTGGATCCCATAGCCAATGATCCATACGGGACGAATCAAATCATCTCGGCTATTCAGGCTGTGATGAGTAAATTTAGACTTCTTCAGGATTTTGCGAGGGCACTCCACAATATCGGATTTGATCGCATTGATATCCAGATTAACCAGGAGGCTATTATCAACGGTTGCAAGGCCGGTGGAATCAGTAATCCACAGGAGATCATCAAGACCATCAATACGGCAATATCGGAAGCCAAGACTTCGATGCAGTCCCTTGAGGCTGATGATAATCCTGTTCATCTCGATAACGTAACAATCTCTACGTTGGAGGGAAGAAACTCTGGTAGAGGAGTCGATGTTCAGGCTATCGTCGATGTTCTTCTTTCTGATATCGCTTCGGCAATGAAAACCTACTCTACAATTTTAGGCAAGAGATTTGGAGGAGGTACGGAAGGCTATACTTCCATTGAAGCACTCATTTTTGTAAAACTTATCGAGGGATTTCAGAAAATCGTCAAACGACTTCTTGACCGTGTTTTTACCCTGGCACTGCAAGTTGAAGGTGGCATACAGGCATATGCAGATTGGGTATGGCTTGAACCGAGTTTGAGACCTGTTTATGAATCTGCTCAATATTATGCCGTATATTCGGGTCTTATTTGGGAGGAAGAGCAGATGGGTTCGATCTCCATGGATGAAAGAAATGCTCTCGCCCGAAGGATGCTCGGTCAAAAAGGTGCTCCACCTATTGATGCGGTAAGGGTAGATGGTTTTACACCATCCCCAAGAAATGATCCACAAAGGAGCGTGACTCAAGAGGGCGGTAAAGAACAAAGACGTGCTGCGACCAATCGGGATCGTAGGTCTGGAGGTAATCCATGAAGGGGGAAAGTTGGCCTATGTGTTGTCACGATATCGCACCAGAAGATGAAGCCGGAGATTTGGAGTTAAAGAAGAAGAAAGAATTTCTTAAAGCACAAGAGGAGTTGGAAACAGAGGAACTATTAAGGGGGTTTTGCAATGGATAAAGTTGTTCGTATACCAACTATCGAAGAACTCGAAATTATCAATAAATATTTTGCGAAGAAGGAACTGACGGCGGAAGAGATTTATGTGTTCGATGTGAAGGCTGCCGAGACAGACAAGCTCACACAGCACTGGTCGTATCTCGGTAAAGATATGATCGAGGGTTTTCATGCCGACATACAGAGGAGACATGAAAATTCAGAAACAGAAATAGTGGGATATCTCTTCGGCCATGATAAGACGAAAATTCCATCTGGAACTCTGTTTCAATCTGTTGTGTCCTCAATGGGTGACGGTGAGAATCCTCCGGTGGCATTTAAACCGAGTGTCTACATGTTGAAGAATCTGAATGTCTCTGGTTTGAATACCGATGATTACATCCGGGCAGTCGAAGCTGGTCATACCGAAGCTGTCAGCGTGGGATTCCAAGCTGGTTCTTTTATCTGCAATCTTTGTAATCAGGATATCCGCACCATGACCTGCATTCATATACCTGGTCGGTTCTACAATATGGCTGCGGAAGGAGAATCACCTGTGGTGAAGCGTTGTACCTATACGGTTCATCAAGGATTCGTCAAGGAAAGAAATCTTGTCGAGCTTTCCGGTGTCTATGCGGGGGCAATGCCGGGAGCCCGTATCCAGTCTGAATTTACGGTTCCAGAGAACGCACAGGTCAAGGACGGAAAGGTAATAGACGAGAAGGGTTCTGTCTTGATGTCTGATAACATCAAGGATTTTTCCCAAAACGATATTCTCCGCTTCAATTATGACTTCGATGGCAGTATCGAAAGGGTTGGAAGTGTGGAGTCGGAAGAAGAAAGCACCCGTGATCTTAGTGGAACAGTCGAAGCCCTCGCCGCAGATATGGCAACACTACAAAAAGCAAAGGATGAACTGATTGTCCTGAAGGACACATTAGAGGCCACACTGGAGGATTTACGGGCCAATGATGAGTTGCTCCGCAAGAACCTTGGGCTTTCCGAGATCGACAAGATTGAACTCCAAGGAAAATTGGGGAAGGCAGAGAAAAGGGTTTCCGTTTTGGAAGCAGAGAACAAGGAACTGAAGGCCATAAAGGATGCCTACGTTGCAGATTTAAGGGGCAAATGTAAACATCTATCGGTTGCCATCAATGGTGAGAATCACAGTGATGAGCTTTTCGACAAGGAGATTGGGGTACTCTCCATCGATGAGTTAAAGGAGAAGATCGGTCTGCAACAGAAACAGTTAGCACAAATCATTCCACCTGAACGCAAAACGAAAGTTCAAGAAATAGTTAGGATAGAAACTGGCAGTCCTAACGCTATTGACAAGAGTCGGGTGGTTAACCAGAAGTCTGAGTTATTCAAAACCAGTTAGGAATATCAAAGTCAAAAATAAGGAGGTTTTCGTATGGCTGCAAGAGGAGTTAGTTTTGAAGGTATTGGGTTTACGGGGTTGGTTTCTTTCAAAAGTGCCTTGGTAAAGGGTACGGATGAAGACAAATTGGTGAAGGTTTCTGCCAATGATACCGTTGCTTTATGTGCAGAGAATGATCCCTTCATTGGGGTCGTGAGGGTAATTGACGCATTCGATGGTCTCGCGGGCGTCCAGATCGATGGATTTGTGACCATGGATTTTGATCCAGCTCACGATGATCCCGCTCTGAACTTTGACTCCTTCGTAGGCGGTGTTACTGCCAATCTTGTCAAACAACTTGATGCGGTAGCCGGTGCTAATGCCCACAGGGTAGTCAACATGGATGCGGCGAATCATAAAGTGACATTCGAACTGTAATCGGAACCGGAAATTTTTTTAACCTTAACATATACATTTTGTAGACTTCTATAAGGAGGATAATCAGCATGATTGAGATTGTAAGGCAAAATGCCAATGACATTAATCTGAATCAGGATTTGTATGCGAAGGCATACGATAACTATATGAGTCTTTCAAGTCTTTTGGAGTTAATTGATCCATCTGCTCCCAAGGATCAACTCGATGCCTTTGAGAGACAGTTGATGCGGTTTGGGATTCGAACCAAGAACGATCCCAAAAGTGGAACAGGGGCCTCTATGGGAGAGATGTTCTTTCAGAGCAATCTGCCTGCGTCGAGGATTCTCTTTCCCGAATTTTTGAACCGGATCGCCAGGGTTGCGGTGATGGCCCAGGATGATATTGAATCTCAGTTGGTGGCTTCAACCGAGACGTTAGTTGGAACCAGTGTATATCGTGCCATTTACATTGATGATACGGCGGCACAGAGGGCTACTTACCGAGTCAGTGAGATGGGTAAGTTCCCGGTAACCAAGATCAGTTGGTCAGAGAAGGCAACCACCTTAGCGAAATATGGTGTTGCTCTTGAAATGTCCTACGAGTTCGTTAGGAGAAGTTCAATTCCTATCATTACCCTATTGATCCAGCGAATCATGCTACAGAGAAGGGCCGCTGAGATCTCACAGGCTATCGCTGTTCTTTACGCTGGTGATGGAAGTGGTACTGTGGGTGGAGCGGGAGCCATCGCCGTAACGGAACTAAAAGATGACATTCAGGGTGGAGCTCCAGCCGGTACGGAAGATTTGGAATATACGTCTTGGCTTACTTGGTTATGCAGTTTCTATCCTGGAATGTGTACTACCGTCATAGGTTGTGCAGATGACATCATCAAGGCTTATGCGATTGCTGCGCCGAGTATTTTCCCTATTTATATGACTAATTTTATTGACCAGAGCAAATTACAGGGAGTTCCAAGATTGATTAACGGAAGGGTGCCTGGGAATGTCAATTTCGTCATCCATGATGATGTGGTGGCTAACGATTTGATCGGCATCGATAACAGATATGCCCTGATTGGCTATCGAGAGGCTGGTGCTGATCTTACTGAGACCAACAAGATCATCAATGGTCAATGGGACGAGATCGTACTGTCCAATACCATTGGATATCAGTGCTTATTCGCCTCCGCCCGTAATAAACTGTTAACCACGGGTGACAAATAATTAACATGCAATCCGTGGCGAAGCCGGTTGAGGGGAACCGCCTCCAATCGAGTCACGGATTTATCGAGGATCAGGATGCGGCCAGTCATCAGCAATGACGAAATGTCCTGATCTTTAATATCTTTCAATTCCTTTAGAGCGGGGTAGGTTTACCTATCCCCATAAAAGCGAAGGAGATGGAACAGAAATGAACCCAAAAAAATTAACCCTGGAGCAATACAGGGATTTATTGAAGGAAAGCAAGGCCCAGATTCAGGAATGGGATAAGACCCAAGTTATTCAATTGGCATATGTTGGAGCACAGGCAACAGCACGGGCAAGCGTTCTTGACGGGAAACACGGGATTGTGGTTACTTACGTGGGGGCGGAAGCCTCTGGCACTATCGAGGTAACGGAAAACAGTATTATTCTATGTGCGCCAGCCTTGACACCTGTTTACACTCTCGATCTGACGGCTGCGGCTAATGATACTATTACCGAATTGGTAGCTGTTATTGATGCGTATGCCGATTGGACATGCACCAAACATGCCGATATGGTTGGAACTGAATTATCCAAGAATATGTTGATCGTTGCTGCGGCGGATTGTAAGTCTGGTGCTTACACCACCCATATGGATCGATACCTTTTTATCGAAGCTCCCAATGCAACGCCTGATACTAATGTGGGGCCAGGTGGAAAGGTGTTTTTGAGAGATCTTGCCTATGACACCTTGGCCGAACTGGTCGCATTCCTTGATGGGTTGGCCGATTATACCTGTGCATTGGGTACTCAGTTTGACGGAACAGATTTAAGTTCCAACTTGGCTGCGGTGGTGGCAACCTCTATTAAGACTGCTCTTTGGTTAGCGGGTGATACAAATCTTCAATTGAAGATTACGGTTCCTGCCGTGGTTCTTGATAAGAGTTTAAAGATTACCAAAATTCTCGGTTCCTCTACTTTCAATGGTGGTACATCTTTCTTTCGGGTGTATGATGGAGCCAATTTGAAGTGGTCTGAGGCCGCAGGTGCGACCACAGTTGAAAAGGTTAGCACAATGCCGGGTCTTACAATAACACCTGGCAACCAGGCAGTGATTAAGATTTTAAATTCATCCGTAATGACTGCTGGCTACCTGACAATAGGTTACGACGAAAAAGAGCAAGGACCATATACATCGTAATGTAAAATTGAGGGCGGTCAGATACTTACAGTTGCCCCTATGTAATTTGGTTACTGGTGGTGAGGTAGAAACATAATGGCCCTAAGTTTTTTAACGGGTTCTTGGCAACAGGATGTAAGGGATATATGCTTCGGGGTGTCGGATAAGGATGTATTCACCGCACTTCTTGACGGGGATCTCTATGGTCCAGAATCTGAAGATGCGATTAAGGAATTGATACCCGACTGGGAAGCCTTGAAGATAGAATTCGCAACGGAATTTAAAAGGGCTACTGTTTACCATGTTGCCTCGAAGGTATGTAATTACCTCAAGGGAAAGCTAAAACAATCAGAATCTATTGGTGGTGGAGATTATCAGTATTCTATCCAAAACATCGATTGGGGTCTCGAATCTGCCAAAACGATGAATATGTGTATGACATACCTGGCCAAGATCGATCCTGATGTAAAAGAGGAGTTAACCTTTATCGAAATAGTTCCCAGAACTCCACCGATGTTTGAAGAAATAGAACTTTATTAGGATGGGTCAATATGTACCTCTCGAAATGTTGCAAGGCGGAGGTTCAGTGGGTTCTAAGTCCAGATTTTTTGGGTGACGATCCAAAGACCATGAGGGTGGGGACATGCTCATTTTTATGTAGTCGATGTGAAAAACCTTGTGATGCGGATATAGACCCTAAACTTTATAAGAAAACAAGAAAACGCACAACTTGAGGTAACAGTGGGTTTACAGGATGCCATCTCAATTTTGATATCTAAGGCCGGAAGGACGGTAACGATCCTTCGCAATGCCGGAAATATTACCGAGATATGCTATATCAATCCTTCTCACGGTCAGACCATCCAGCTTTTTGAATATCAGCGGATGGCTTATTTTGCGTGGGATTCTCAGGTAATTAGTGGCGATATCTTTCAGGACACGTTGAACTTTGAAAGATTTTTAGTCGTATCAACCCAGTATGTTGGGAATGAAAGCACGAAAGACTACAAGAAACTTCTCGTTTTTAAGACGAATGATTCTGCCACACTTTATAAGGCTATGCCTCCGGTGGCATCGGGTCATTTTGGAGACAAGGAATTTCCGTTCAATGTGGTTACTACGGATTATGCCCATATTGCTTCTCTGGTTAAGGATGACACCCTCACCCCGATTGGAGAAATGGGAATGACTGACGTTTCGATCATATTTTCCAAGAGGAATATGTCTGGCTATACGCCTAAGTTGGGAGACAGGATTGTAACCAGTGACCAACGTAAATGGCAGGTTAATGCGGTAGACAGTTTTTCGTATCCGAATTGCCTTAATATGTTGTGTTCTCTGGATCAGAGGATGGCATGATAGATTTCCAAATTTCACTCAATAAGGCGGATTGCGATAGACTGAAAAAGAAAGTGTTATCTCTGGCCTCTGGTATTGAGAGTAAAATTCAAGAACCTCTTAAAAAGGCCGGTGAGCAATATTGTGAGATCGTGATTAGCCACATGGGGTTCCATCCTGGTGGTCGTGTGATGGGGGAATATTGGAAACAGTTATCGAAGTTCTGGTTAAAACAGAAGCAAGAACATGGTTGGGTGATGGAGATATGGGAAGCCACGGGAAGAACCAAGGGGGCTGTCAGGGTTCATAATATCGAACAGGTCCCTGGTGGGTTTAAGTTGTTTGCCGGTATTTCCGGTGTGAGTTCTGCGGAACTACAGAAGGCAATTCAAAATGAGTTTGGGGCCGTTTTGGAGGACAGAAACATACCCTCCCGTCCCCTCTTTATACCAGCCATTAGAGAGATGGTTCACAACCTGTTTGAACGTGGAAAATATATCGGGGCATTTAAGGTAATCGTTAAGGATGCCCTCAACGCAATACGGTAATGAGCAATTTACTGACTTACCTAAACCTGTTCGAATCGTTCAAACGCTACATCAGTGAGGAATTCTTGGGGATAGAGTTCTATTGTAATCCGGTAGCAATACCAAGTACCAGTGCAAGTAGCTTTATGATAATCGATTTTTCAGATGAGGTTATCGGAAAGCTTTCTCATACTTATCCGAGGATCTTTGCCGTCGCAAAATCGGATCCTAACCTAACGGTTCTATCTGGACTGGTAAGTCAGATTGTTGAGAAATTTTCGTCTCCCTCGTCTGGGAAGAAAAGTTTTTCTCTCTACGATGTTGCAACCGAACAGGTGGTTGGATTGATTATGGTTGAAGATGTAAGACCAAGAATGGTCTTGCCCTATGAAGAGGGATATGTTTCCCGGGCCATTGATATCCACCTAACCTATCAGGTTTCGACAAGGCATTTATGATTGATCGTGAACTGGCAAGGCAGATCGGATGCGTTGTAAACCGAATAGTGGAAATTGCGAACATGAAGGTAAAGGGTTCACTAACGGTACATTTCGATGGATCAGGGGTTATCGGTAACACCTTCGATGAAAACCTTAAATCGTGGAGGGATAAATTTTCCAATGAGAAACGTGGGATTCCGTTAGACGAAGATGAGTTCATCCGAATTCTAACGGAAAGATGATCACGATAAGGGGCTATCCAAAGGGGTTTGTCCCGAGGTAATGCCTCTTTAAATTTAACCAAGGGTTATACAATTTGTATATCAATTTTAGAAAAAAGGAGGATATTTAATGAGCTATTCATTTTCTCAACCGGAACTTTATTCGGATTATATTATCATTTCTTCACCAAGGATCTTCGTCAGGCCCTATGCCTCGACCGTCCTATATTCTGGTCAGTCAATCTTGAACGTGGCTTCTCCGTTGACTGGATGGACGGACGTTGGTCTGATTTCTAATGTCGCCATCCCAGTTACCAGAAATATGGTGAAGTTGCAACTGGGCCTCCCCAAGACCACAAGAAAGGTTCAGGAGTTGTTACGTGAAGGTCAGGTCACCCTTACCTATCACGAAATGGCTTTAGCTACCATCGCTGCGTTGATTGGTGTCACAGAGAAAAATGTTATTTCCCTGGCGGCCATTGTTTCCCAGGCCAATTCGGTCAATGCCGTTTCAACTCTTGCCAGTGCCAACGATGCCAACAAGTTTGTCGTCGGCGATTACGTGACATTCTGGGATGCAAGTGGGGATGCGCTTTCTACGGAAGAGTTGGTGATTTCTGCGGTTGATCCAACCGCCAAAACCGTGACCTGTGTTGGCACATGGACTATACCCCCAGAAGCAGCCGATCAGTTGATTGCAAAGGCTGGTACGGTTGCCTCATACAGTACCAGCGATCCGTCTGTTACGTTGGCAACTGGTGACGGTTCCCGATTCGCCGTAGGTGATCGTGTGATTTTTATTGCCAAAGCTGGTATTTCCGCTGACAATCTCGGTGGATTAAGAACATCCACAGACCGGAGATATATTACTGCCCTAACCAGCACCAAGTTAACCTTGAGTGCGGCCTTTACGGGTACACCAGTCGCAACGGATATCGTTGCCGCCTATAAGAGTGTAGAGATGCTTGATCCTCTTGGAACGATTGCTGAGAAAAGCCTGCTCGTTTTCTTCGATTGGGTCGTGAACAGTGTCCAGAGACAGTTGGCGATCTGGTATCCGAAGGCAACCGTTATCGGGAGTTTTGCACCAGATTTTAAGGCTGGTGAGAATTTTATGGAAGCGAACATGAGTTTTGAGGTTCAGAGTACCACACAGATAATGACGGACGGAACCTCACAGCTTGTCGTGGCAATTCCCTTCATGTTCGATTGATCCAATGATTTCAATAACTTACTGAGTAGCGGTAGGGGGTCGTAAGGCTATCCACCTTCGCTACTCAGTAGCTTTTCCTTATCCCCATAGGGAGGGATAAATGCCTAAGAAGGCTAACCGGACTCATCCTAACACGGAGGTTAAAATGGTAGAAAAGAAACAGATTCCAAGTCAAGACCAGATTAATGAAGTAATCGATCCCACCCTTTCTAAAGACGATTTCACTCTTTTAGGAAAGAAATTTCCTATCCGCATTCTTCCAATCTCATACGAAAAGAAAATAGCACTCGCTTTAGGACCCGTGATGGATCTTATTGGCGAGTTTAAAGATAAACCATGGACTGAGGTATTGGCTAATGCAGGTGCATCCAAGATTGCTCAATGTATGGACGTGATGGTAGATGTAGTCTGTATTATCTGTTCCAAGTATGATGCCGATATTACCAGAGAAGCCATATCCGAATCCGATGATGCCCATGCAAGCACTCTTCTTCCGATAGTCATGGCCCAACTTAACAAGCAGGGGATCGGAGATCTGGTATCAAGTTTTTTCTTGCTGGCAGCCCAGAGGATGGCTGCACTGATGGCAAAAAATCCAGCATCCCCACCGAACTTAGAGAGTTAGCGATCTATGATTCCTTCATGGAGAAGTATGGTATCCCAAATCTCCAAACGGTTTTCGAGACTTATTCGATGGGTCAGATTGGCCTTCTTACTCATGTCTCTTGGCTTAAATTTAAAGATATGGAGCGCGATAATAAGGATTCATCTCGTGATTCTCCGGCTCGTGGGAAAAAGAGATTTTTGAACAAGAACAACGCCGAAGCAGCGGCTCTGATTATGCAAGGGCTTTGCTCGTAGTTAATGAAAGGCGTTAAGGTGATTAAATAAAATGGCAGACGTGATAATGAATCGGAGAATCTGCCCAGAATGCAAAAAAGAATTTACCACTAATCACTATAGAAAAATATATTGCAATAAATCTTGTAGAAACAAACAGCATCTCAAACAACATCCGGGGGTGAAAAATCATAGACAACATCAAGAAAGTATTCATAGAACGCAGTTACCCAAAGTGTGTCCTATTTGTACAAAGGAGTTTTTCGTAGACATACTGCATATTAATCAGAAATATTGCAGTAGAGAATGTGGGCGCAGATTCACTTGTTTAAATAGAAAGAAAATTTATACCAGCAGAGAGATCCAATGTGGGATTTGCGGAAAATCATTTATAGAAATGAGCAAAAGAAACAAGAAATATTGTAGCCCCAAGTGCGAGAACAAGGCTCATTCCATGAGATATCGTAAAAAGATTAATGACAGCGATAACGGGGAGATTGAGAAATTATATCGTGCCGGGACATCTATGGTCGCCATAGCTTCCAGGTTTGATATTTCAGACAATGCGGTCAGAAGAAGATTGATTAAGTTGGGTGTACCATTAAGAAACCCGCATCTTTCGGAACACAGTAGTAATTGGAAGGGCGGTAGACGTATTACCAAAAATGGATACGTAGAGGTTTTAAACCCAGATTACCGTAATACCTCGAAATCCTACTATATACATGAACATCGCCTGGTATGGGAAAAGACATATGGAAAAAAGATACCAAAGGGTTACGTTGTTCACCATCTAAATGGTGTCAAGGATGACAACCGTCCCGAAAATTTGGTTGCAATGAAAATCGGAGAACACTTAAATCAGGCAGAACCATACAAGAAAAAGATTAGAGAACTTGAAGAAAAAATTAGATCATATCAACAAAACAATTTATTTAACAGTAGGGATATACGGACATGTCAGAAATCATAGTAGAAAAATTGGGAGTAGAATTTTTTTCGAAGGTCTCTCCCGACTTCTTTTCTACAATACAAAAAGCCGTCGATCAGTTCAATCAACAGATCCAACCTTCCCTGAAGGCTATCGCCTCACAGTTTAAGGCCATCGGAGCATCCGTTTCTACCTTCTTTGAACTCCTCAAAAGTGTCCCGGCAGGCGACATTTTTAAGGGTTGGAACGTCCAGGGTGCGACCGATAAGATGTCGGCCAGCTTTAAAACAGCGAAGGATCAATCGCTGAAATACGTAGAGGAATTAAGTACGGGTATTAAGGCAAAACTACGTGACCTTGAACGGGAGTTTGCGAAGAATCAGAAGATCATCTCATCCCTTCAGGCAGGTGAGGATATTGTCACCAGCTGGGGACAGCCTAAATGGTCTACAAGGAAGAAGAAAATGTACTTCCCTAATGCTCAATGGGCTGTTGGATCGGGTGGCATGCGAGAAGGAGTAGATTACCCTCAAGGCAGTTCCCCTTATGGGGCTGATACAGACAGGGTGTTTTCCGAAGTTAGTGCCGGTTATCAATCCAGACAACTTACCATTTACAAAGAGATGGAATCTGTCTTGGGTAGAATGGGTGCATTCGAACGGGCCAGACTCGCCACGGATGAACTGATAGCCCGTGCTAATCAATCAGAGGTCGATGCTAAAAGCAAGATTGCCGAAGTTTCAAAAATCATCGATGTTCTCCGAAGTAAAGGGTTGACCGTTGAAGGCAAGGATGATAAATATTTCTCTTCTGCTAAGAAGCATCTTGAAGATATCTGGAATACTACCAAAGATATAAATATTCTTAATCAAGAGGCCGAGGCCGTCATTGCTCGTATCTGCGGAAGTGAAGAAGCCCTCAAGAAAATCATCCTCGAACGGTTCGAGATCGAAGGTAAACTGGTCACCCTTGCCACTTCGATGGCAAACGAATATGAACGTGCCAAAGCATCCCAATTCCAGTCCCTGAATGTTGGTGGGTTGTGGACCAAGGGAGATATAAACGTAGAGTCCTGGCAGCGACTGATAGGTTATGTAGAACAAGCCAGGGGTGCGGTCAATGCTTTCCAACAGAATATTCAAGCCGTACAGATGAAGGCTTTTATTGATCCTAACGAATTGGAAAGGATCAATAGGTTGACCTCTGTTCTTAACGCTGAAATAGATAGCCTGTCTAATCGTCTTTCCAAGATCGGAAGTCAAACGGGTGCGAAGGCGATAGCCGAACCTTTCGTTGCCCTCGAAGCCCAAATTACTAAGGTCGAGACCGCATTAGCCGCAGCTCAAGCCTCCGGTAAAGGTGGCGCGGTTGTTTATACCAATTTAGATGCAACGGTCAGAAAACTTGCCAATGACCTCAAAGAACTGGCTGCCTCTACTAAGTTATGGCGTGTTGATGAGATCAGGGCTGGCATGGGTGTCCTTGATGCCCAGATCAATAAACTTAGTGGGGGTGCAGAGTTAAGTTATAAATCCCTGAAAAAGATGGGTATGGGGATGTTGGAGGTTGAAGAAATCCAATCTCTCCTCGGCACCAAGATGAAACTGATCCGGGAAGAGTTTGCTTTAACCGGAGTTGCTACTACTGCCATGAATACGGAGATGAATAAATCTTCGCAGGCCATGGTGGGGTTAAGGGCTTACGCCGGAGAGGTAGAGAAGAAAACGGGTGATGCAGCCAGAGCCATGCAACGATGGTCTATCGAAGGTTTCGGCAATATGCTGAAATCTCAGATGGCATGGTTGGTTGGTGGGGCTCTTATCTTCGGTACTATCTTTAAGATTCAACAAGCCTTCCGTGAAGCCACAAGTACCCTTATGAAGTTTAGTCAAGCGATTATTGATGTCGGAGCTATCACCAATGCTTCGGCTGGCGATATGAAGGTTCTTGAAAAGGCTGCCCGTGATGTTGCCACTACCACCAAAATGAGTTTTCTGGAAGCGGCGGACGCTCTCAAAATCTTGGGTCAGGCCGGTTTGACTGCCAAACAGTCTGCCGATGCTCTTAAAACTGTTGGTATGATGGTTTCAGCCACAGGTGCGAGTGCGCAGGAAGCCGTCAAAATTCTGACTACCTCCATGTATGTTTGGAATATTTCAGCCAAAGACGTTACCAGAATCGGGAATGTGCTGGCTGCTGCCTTAAACTATTCAAAATTGGAAGTCGGGGATCTGACAACCTCTTTTAACTATTTGGCTGCAACCGCTTCACAGGTGGGGATGGGTATTGAGGAAACGGCTGCTACGATTGCGGTTCTTTCCAATGCTGGTTTAAGGGCCTCCACGATCGGTACAGGTCTACGGGGCATCCTTGGACAGTTGATTGCTCCCACCAAGGCATTTAGGGATGAACTTCATTCTATCGGGGTGGACTTTGAAGCTATCAGGATGCCAGGCCACAACCTCATCGAAGTCCTCGGCGTTCTCGGTAAAGCCGGATTCGACCTTACTAATACATTTGAAGGATTAGAGAAGAGACAAGCCGGTGTCTTTGCGGCCATGAGCAATATGGGTAAAGATGCCTTCCAGAAGATGACCGATGCCCTGACTGGTACGAATGCCTTATTGGTGATGAATGAAAGAGCTATGCAGGGACCCATGGCTCAACTCCATGTTTTTAAGACAAGCCTTCTCGACGTGGCCCTAAGTACAAGTGATATAGTTGTTCCGTCCTTTAATCTGTTGTTGAAGGTTCTGGGGGAACTTGTCGCAACCTTCAAACTCCTATGGCCGGTCTTTATTGGTGGTGCGGTTATCTCTGGTATCCAATATCTGATTAAACAGTTTGATCTTCTCGCATTGGGGGCTGGCACTCTCAATACGGTCTTAACCTTCTTGGGTAAACACCCCATTTTCCTGGCCCTCAGTCTACTGGCGGCCGCCGTAACTGCTGTCAAATTGGCTTATGATGGTCTCCATCAATCCAATGAGGACAGGATTAAACAGATTGATCGGGAAGTCTTGCTTTATATCCAACAGGTTCAGGAGTTGGAACAATTAAAAATCAAGGTTTTGGATCTTAAGATCAGTGATGATGAATTAAGGACTTCCGTCAATAACCTTAGTGGTGAATATTCGGGCCTCAAGGAAATGGTTAATCAGGTTGGATTTAGTCATGGCGCCGTCAAAGATAAGATAATTGCTGACATCAATGAGATGTATAAGGCTATTGATTCACTTAAGTTCGATAGATTAAAACTTCTCTTGGATGACCTTGAGACATTGCGGAAAAGAGCAGATCAAGCCAGGGAACGTCTTGCCATGGTTAAGACTGGTAAGGGATCGGGTGCAGAAGTGGGTGTCCTCGAAGTATCATCCAAAGGAGCAGAACTAAAGATTATAGACGAGATCACCGATCTGACCGAAAAGGAGATTAAACTTAAACAGGCCGCTATCGAAACAGGTCGTGCCTATAAGAACAGAACCGAAGATGAATTGAAGGCTTTGGCTAAGGAAAAGGAATTTAGTGAGGCATACCTTAAGGTTGCTCTCGATACCCGGAAACAAGCCATTCAGGAAGATGTAGATGCTGCGGCGAAAAGTATCGAATCCGGTATGCAGGCTCGTTTAAGTTCTATGAGAAGTGCTGCCAATGAGATGAAGAAAGCATTGGCCGACGAGAGGGGTAAATTAGCACTGACCAGGGAAGACGAATTGGCTAAATTCCCAGAGAAGGGATACGCCGATACAGAGACAGGGCGTAAGGCGGCTCAACTTGCTGCAGAACAAAGAAAGTTGGTATGGGCAAAATACTATGATGAGATAGGCAAACTTGACGAGAAGGAACGGTATCAGGAGATTCAGTTCAATTTCAGGGTATCGGAAGAAGAATATCGTCAGGCTCTACAATTAGCCTCCAAAACATCCGACATGGAAGTGAGGATTCAGAAGGAGACTCATTTTAAGATACTCCTTGAAATTCTTGATTTTCAGAAGAAGATGGCTGACATTGCTAATCGTGAAATGATGAAACAGATCAAACCGGAGGGAGCGGGTAGGGAACGTGGTGTTGCCCAGGCTGAATTCGTCAAGAGAACCCTTCTTCTGAGAGAGCAAGAGGCAGTTGAAATTGCCAATGCACAGGCGAAGCAGAGAGAAAGGGATGCGGCGAAAGAAGTTGAATATCTCAATTGGACAAGGAGATTAAAGGAAGAAGATGCCCGTGCCAGAATTGCGATAGCCAAAACTGTAGGGAAAGACGTGGAAGCCCAACAGGAGGCAACCAATATTGCCCTTGAGAGGTTAGAAGAAGAACATACCGAAGAGTTAAAAAAGATCGAATTAAAATATCAGGATGAATGGGGACTTATTACGTTTAAGGGTATGGCATTGCAGGCGGAGGAAGAAAAAGCATACCAGAATAAAAGGATTGGTATCGTTGAGCAAGGTCGAAAAAATATCGAACAGGCCCAGGATCAATGGAACCAGAAGGAACTGGAAGATATCCGTAAAAGGATGAAGGCACAAACCGATGAAGAAACCAAGGGGATGAGGGATCAACTTAAAAATCTCCAAGTTCAATACGATAATTTAGACAAGGCAACCAGAGAATCAGAATTCGGTCAGAACCTTAAGAATCAGATCGATGGGATTATGATCACCATTGATGAGGCCAACAAGAAGGTTCTTGAGTGGGGGATTAAGATGGCAGAGGCATTGCCGAATCAAACCTATTCGACTGCTGCTGCGATCTCCCAACTGAGACAGGACTTTGAACAGCTTACCGATAAGGTTAGGGCTGCAAAGAGAGAAATGTCGGATTACAATACTCGCTTTCTTGGTCTTACCAAGGGGATGGAGGCGGGTCTAAAAGAATTTAGCACTTCCCTTGACTGGACATTTGATGTTGGTAGAAAATCGGTCGTTGACTTTGGTAAGGCCCTCTATGACTCTACTGGTGGTGTCCTGAATGACCTAATGACTCACGAGATGAAAAACTGGAAAGATTATTGGTTAAATCTTCTCAAGAGTATCGGTCAAAATTTCTCCAAAATGATCAATGGGATGATTTGGGATTTTATCGGATTTAAGAAGGCTACGGAGGCCGGAGGTTTTGATTGGGGTAAACTCCTCGGAGGAATCTTTGGAGGAGGGGGCGGGGGTGTGTCCGCTACCGGAGCAGGACAGTTCGAGGGAGTGGATTGGGGTTCTATCCTGGGAAGTGCGGTTCATCAAGGCGGATTTCCAAGATATCATTCCGGCGGATTAGGACGTGATGAAATTCTCGCTCTACTTCTTAAAAAAGAATATGTCTTAAGACCGCAGGCCACCCAGTCTATCGGTAAAGACAGGTTAGACTACATGAATGCCACGGGTCAGATTCCTGGGGGTCAGGGTACTAAGTCTAAAATAGAGGTAGAGGTGAGGTTAGAACCAGGCTTACTGGCAAGCGTTAGACCTTCGGCAGATGAAATTGATCTTACCGTAGCCACCAAATATCGTATGGGTGGAGAACTTTATAAACAATTACAGGGATCACGATAATGGCAATGTTTCCTACGGATACCGTTTGGACGAACAACACCCCCTATGCGAAGGGTGCATTGATAGTGCCCACGGTTGGCAATAATCGTTTTTATGAGGCCCTTAATGCGGGTACTTCGGCTAATGGTCAACCGGGATGGTCTACCACTCCGGGAAATCTTACCTATGATGGTGCTGATTCTACGATGATGGTGTGGATTTGCAGACAATATCCCGAAGAATATGATGTGGCAGAATATACTCCCGAATGGCCTATGAACGTTGTGGAATTTGAGAAAAGATATTCCCAGTTTCTATCTTTGGGATTTAAACGGAGATATTGGAAAGCAAAGTTCCTGATCTTGGATGGTGGTATCCCATACCTTCTAACCTTCTATGATAATCGCAGGGGGAGTGTAGAAAAGTTTAATCTCTATATTCCACTTTTATCCTCTCTGGTATCTGTTAGATTTGCAAGGGACTGGAGACCTGTTTTTAAAAATATGGTTCAGGGAGACTATTCATCCCTGGAAGTGGAAATTCCATTTGAGGAAGCCTTCTAATGCCATTAGAAATTTCAAATAATCTCAAGACTCAGAAAAATAAGTTAGAGCAGAAAGATCCCTGGGTCTATCTTTGTGAGATCGAACTTCCTTCCGGGTGGTATAGGATAACAAACCATGTCCACGATATCGAGTGGCCTACCGGAAGCGAAACGATTTGGTATGCTCATCCATTAGCAGTATCATCCATTAAATATTCATCCAAGGGAGAGGTTCAAACTGCTACCGTTTCCATTTCCAACTTAGGGGATATCTTAACCGATTACTTGGTAGAAAACATTGGGTTAACCGGAAAAAAAGGTAATCTTTACCTTGTGAATCTTCTTTATTTGGATGATCCTGTGTACTCTGTCATACCAGAAAGATTTGTTGTGGCGACGACCTCTAATCAAATTGGGATAGCAACTTTCAACCTTACATTGGGGATTGATGCATACGGGATCGAGGGACCGATAGGAAATTATACAAGACTCGAATTTCCATCAATGCCAATCGTAAACCTACGTTACAGCGTTGGGTCTATATAAATTTAATAATGAAGTGTCCTAAGTGTAATTCTAAGAATGTAGACAGAACGACCAATAATTTTAAAAAAGACGAACTGCCCATTTGGACTGGTTATTACTGTTACGATTGTGGTCATTGGTGGATTGACGATGGATGCAAAATTTTATATTGACAAATATCTTGGCAAGAAGTTTGGGGAAGGTTCATCGGGTTGCTTCCTTTTCGTTAAACATTTTTATCAGGAAGAGTTCGGTATTGATCTGGTAAATGACTATCTGGAAATGCTAACGGTTTTTAGAGAGATCAAAAAGGTTCCTGAATTCGGGGATATTGTAGTAATAAGGAACCATCCAATGATCCCCAATCATATAGGGGTTTACCTTGCTGGCGGTGAGTTCTTACACGGTGGGGCTACTCTGGACCACGATGAGGTTATTTTAAGTCGGACAGATGATCCTCTTCACGGCAAACGTATTATGGGATTTTTGAGGCATCCTGGTGTTGTGTTCACCAAATGGTGAACTGTTCATTATTGGTGAACACTATTTTTTTCTGAACTAAATATACGGATTGTATAGTCCATGATTAAATTAAAAGTTCCAATCGGTAAGTCTGAAACGGGTCTTTTTGAATACCATGAATGGGAGAAGGAGTGGATTCCCCTTCAAACCATCTCTGATTACCTAAAACCCGAATTAGATGGTGTTCAGGTCAATCGTGTGATTTGGAATGGCCGATCCATCCCCGATTTTCCATATCGTGATCTTAGTCCTTGCGAAAACAATGAAATTTTCGATCAGTTTATTCTTAGAGATGACGATGAACTAATTATAATCCCGGGATTTCAAATTCCCGTAGCGGGATATCTAGGTATAGTTGGATTTTGGGGCGTAGTTGTTAACCTCCTTGCCAATGCAGCGATTTCTTTTCTTCTTAATACCCTGATTTCCTATTTAACCGCTCCTTCCAAACCCAAAGGGCAGGGCCAATCGTCTGCCACATCTTACGGTTGGCAAGGAATTCAAAACAGTTATGGCCCGGGTGATCCTAAACCAGTAATATTCGGAAAGCATCGGGTGGGTGTCAAGGTAATCCATTACTCGGTAGAGGAAGAATATCTAAGCGGTAAAAAACACCAAATTGACCTCACCAAAACCAAGATGTGGGTCAATATGTTGGGTGCTATCGGTCGCCCTATCCATCATTTGACGAACATTGAGATTAATAATAATCCGATCACTAATTACGGTTCGGATATTTTGTGGTGGTGGGCTAACGGTGCTACGCCTAATGAGGTATTGGATAAAGATGGAAATCCGATAGCAGACGGTATCATCCCTGGATTTGACGAAGATAAACAAAGTATTCAATATGGAGCTGAACTTTACTATACTCCCGTATGGATACACCACAATTATTATAGTGTTGGAGATCTTGTTCTTGCAACAATAGAGAATGAATATGAATACGAATGCACCGTTGAGGGTAAATCTGGCGGTACTGAACCAACTTGGCCTACGACAGAAAATGGAACCGTTAAAGATCCCCTACCGAACGGACCCCTTACATGGATATGCAGGAAAGGTAAACGATGCATCTATACTACCAGTGAGGGAGATGACCGTAAAATAACGGCCTTTCAGGTGCATTTCGAAGCCCCTGGCGGAATTTACTGGTCAGACACGGGTGGTATAATCCCCAATACGGTAACGACAAGGATTGAATATCGGGTTTACAAGGACACCCTTCCATATAATGCATGGGTTGTTCTTGAATCAGACATAGCAGCATCTAACAAAACATCGGTCTGTCGATGGTCGAAACGGATTGACGATTTAACCTCTAATAGATACGACATTCGTATTACGGAGCTTTATCTAAAATATCCCAAAACCCCCAGAGATAGTGCTCCCACTAATCCTATCCAAACTATTATTCAGGTTGCCAAGATCACGGAAATTCAACCCTCTGTTCCCCATCGATATGATGGTACTTCGCTAATAGGAATTAGGGCTCTTGCCACGGCTAATGTTTCGGATGCCCCCCCTACCGTTACTGGTCTATGTGATGGAATTGAGTTACCCGTTTGGACCGGATCTGCTTGGGAGGATCAATGGACAGATAATCCTGCTTATATCGGGCGGGCAATTGCCCTCGATCCAGATTGGGGTTTTGGAAATTGGATTTCACCCGCGGAAATTAATGATGATTGTGTTAAGATCTTTGCTAATTATTGTGCCGAATGTAATCTACTGAGATGGTCGGAAGAATTTGATAATGCTGCCTGGATAAAAATCAATACAACCGTCACTCCCAATTCTACTCTTTGTCCCGATGGTATCAGACAGGTAGCGGATACCCTGACAGCCACTGCTTCCAATGGCATGATAGTGCAAGACATTAATGGTTCGAGTGTCCAGAGAACTGGAAGTGTATACCTCAAGCGCAAAACAGGAACAGGGACTATCCAGATAACAACAGATGGCACTACTTGGGTTACAGTTTTAATTTCGGATGCGGCATGGACACGAGTCAGAGACATTAGGACAACCATCAATCCTTCCCTTGGCATCAAAATAATAACCTCTGGTGATGCGATTTATGCATGGGGGGCAATGTTTAATGCTGGTGATGTTGACCTACCCTACCTCAGAACCCAAGATGTTGCTGGTCTACCGCGTCACTCTTGTAATTTTGTCTGGGATCAAAGAAGAAAATTCATGCCGATGCTTCTGGATGTATGGGGTGGAGCACGGGGAACAATCTTTAGGGCTGGCGGTAAATTCTATGTTGTGCCAGACAGGTCACGTTCGCCATCACAACTCTTTACGATGGAAAATATCGTTAGAAATTCCCTCAAGATGGAATGGGTGGACGAACGGTTAAATTACAATGCCTATGATGTTAGTTTCCTCTCTGCCAATCAGGGTTATAAGACATTTGCGTTCTCAGCCGACTTAGGCGAAACCCCTATCAAACCCAAGAATATAAGTCTTTTTGGTATTACCGACGGGGATGAGGCAACCCGAAACGTCAACTACCAATTAAATATTATTAGAGATCTTCACGAATCCATCTCTTTCCAGGCTGGCATCGATGCAATTTACTGTCTACCCGGTGACGTGATTAATTTTCAGCATAAGTTATTTTTACCTCAATACGGAACTATATCTGGTCGTGTCTCCCTGGATTCCGTAGGACAAAATATCATCCATTTAGATGCTCCCGTAACCCTTGCACCCGACAAAACCTATCGGATTATGGTTCGTTTCTCGGGTGGCAATAATCCTGACGTGATAGAAACCAGAACTATCGCTAACGGAGAAGGTGTCTATACGGATCTATTGGTAACGGTTAATTTTTCACAGGTAGTAAAACGGTACGATCTTTATGTGATCGGTGAAGTAGGGATTATTGTAAAACCCTATATCCTCCTTGAAATTGAGAGAAAACCAGATCAGACCTGTCAATTGAATTGTCTGGAATACAAAGAATCCGTCTATTTTGATTCAGGATTCTTAGAGGATATACATATCCATTTAATTAATCCTACCGATGTTCCGCCTAATCCTATTCTTAGTTTTGACGCAACAGAGGAGGCCCAAAGACAAGACGATTTAACCTATGTTTATAATCTTCTCTTGAGTTGGTCTCGTCCCGTGGATACCCTTGGTGTAGGTGAATATCTCGGGGCAAATCTTTACTATGCATCTGGTGAGATTGCCGCTATCTTGGGAGATTTTGATACTGCCGAAGGATGGGTTGGTGGGGTTAAAAACACGACCGTTGGAAAATTCAAGAAATCTCCATCCAGAAAAGTAACCTCAACGGCTGAGACATGGGTAAGCACGATCAGAACACTTGGGGCTTCCCAAGATTTCTCCGGTGATGATTACGCCTATATCGGTTTATGGGTTTTTATCGACAATCCCCAATTTCTATTCAGTGGTGACTGTCTGAAAATTTTCATCAAAACCGATGATTCCCATTATTATTCTTATATAAAATCTAATGCAACCTTAACGGGTGGCTGGAATTATATTCTACTTTCCAAGTCCGATCTTGTAACCCATGGTTCACCGAGTTGGAGCAACATCAATAAATACGAACTTTGGATTAAATCGAACTCGGCTCAAATCATCGGTGGACAATCCGTTGGCGGAACCGTCAATGCATCGTTTGATTCTTTCGACTTCTTCAAGTCCTTTGCGTGGCAATTTAAAGGAAGAATTGATGGCACTTCTTATCGTTGGCCAAATGCACAGCGGGGAGAAGTGTTACTCTTTAAGGTTCACCCATATTCAAAAACATTAATTGAGAATCCTACGGGATGTGCTTATGCTAGTATTGCCGTAACGGGTTATGATGTTACCGCTCCTGCGATGCCGACCGGACTTGGTCTTGAAACAGATGGATTTTCCATTACCGCCAAATGGAATCAAAACTCCGAATCTGATTTCGACGGATATGAGATCCACGCCAAAAAGACTGGCGAAGAATTTACACCAGATGCCACCACGTTAAAAAGAGGAATCGGTCGTTCCAATATTATTACATTTCCGGTTAGTTCTCAGGGGACATATTCGGTAAAACTTAGGTCGTTTGACCAATCTGATCCTCCGAATTACTCCGATTATTGTGCGAAGGTTTCCATCACCATTAGTATACCCTCTCAGGTCATAGATGTTGCCCTTTATAATGTGGGAACTTATATTGATTCCCAAACTGGTACTGCAATGGCAAAGATTTCGGTCGAATGGGCCGAAAATAACGATTCCGAAAACGTGACGGATTATGAAATTTTAATCCAAGAGAAGGAAACAGATATCGATTTACCGGATAATATTGTGACGGATAATCCCGGATTCGGTCATGGACCTGCGGGGGATATTCCCGCAGGACATGGGACTGCGATGAAATTTGGTTGGAGTAAAAAAGGGGGGGGATAAGTTATGGCGATAACTCCTAAGTATGGATGGGAATTTTTTGACGAACATGAACCCTCTTGGTATCCCCTTTTTGTGTCTCTTGTCGAATCTATCGATGCCAAATGCTACGACATCGAAATGGGTATGAGAAAACTTGCCTCCGATCCCGAGGGATTGGGAGAAGCGGAGGCGGGATGTACTTGGTTCAATACCACTACCAATCATTACAGGGGATGGAATGGAACAAATTATGTTGACTTAGACTAAGGTGTGGGGTATTTTTTTAACCAAGGGTTATACAATTTGTATATCAATTTCAGGAAAGGAAAGAAGCAAAATGAAAATAGGATCAAAATCAAATTTAGAAATAGCGGGAAGTTTAGAGATCAACAAACAATTTCATGCAAAGACAGTCCTTAAACATCATTATCAGGTAGAGTGTTATGACAAATCTGGTAAGCGGAAATGGACGGAAGAATTTGACAATCTTGTCGTAACGGCAGGTCTTAATAAATACCTCGATGCAACCCTCAAGACTGGCCTTTCTTCTCCTGCTTGGTATGTAGGTTTAAAAGATACGGGAACCGTTGTTCCCGGAGATACTATGGCAAGTCATGGTGATTGGGCAGAGTTGGATGTCTACACTGGAAATAGGAAGGGATTTACTCCCGGAACGATTTCTGGGGGGTCAGTCAATAACTCTGGAAGTAAGGCAATCTTCACTATTGATACGCAAGATACTGTTTACGGTGCTTTTTTATGCAATGCTGCTACGGGATCTGGGGTTGAGGTTACACTTTTAGGAGCAGGAGATTTTAGTACTCCAAGAGTGGTTGAAATTGACGACACCCTCAACATCACGATTACAGCTTCCATTGCGGCCGATTGATCATGATACATCAATTATAAATAAGAGAAAACAAATGGAACCATGGCCGGATGGGAAAAATAACGGTTACGGGTTTGATGCATGTCGCCGACATTCTTAGAGTGCCGCTGATCGCCATGTTCGGGCCGACCTTGCCTACCAAGAATGCCCCGAGGGGAAAAGGATCGAAAATCATCCAGACTGGACAGAAGTGTGTCCCGTGCCAGGACACGTCGGCCTTTCAGGTCTGCAAGTCCAACGAGTGCATGAGGTCTATAACTGTGGGGGACGTGATGGCGAAAGCAAGGGAAATGCTTTTTAATCATTCAAAGTCGTAGAAGGGAGAACCTATGAACACAGGACGAAATCTTATTATCGGTTTTGATCAGGTCGGAAAGCATTACGATTTTATAATTGATGTTTCTACTAACAGTGGGATGGGAGTGGCAAATTACTATTTCCTAC
>Ga0315291_10002091_pt1 | contig 26399 bp, 22 predicted proteins | sample YL17G12_20_MG_FD_203070 | JGI IMG/M metagenome (GOLD analysis project Ga0315291, IMG submission 203070) | Sediment microbial communities from Yellowstone Lake, YNP, Wyoming, USA - YL17G12_20 | ecosystem: Environmental > Aquatic > Freshwater > Lake > Sediment | place: USA: Wyoming | collected...
GACGCGTTTAGGGTCGTCATCGGTGTTGGCTTTGCGGCTTGTTTGGCTTAATGGCAGATGGGAGCGGCTATGGCAAACGAAACCCTTGGCAGCTTGAAAAATCTACCTACAAACATGAAGCACACCCATTTCTCAAGAAAAGTATAATTTTTATTGAAAAATATACAGAATTTGGTATAATACCAATGTGAACTCGTGAAGTTCACTATAAGCCCGCCAGGAGCGGCAAGCACGCCCAGACCCGCACGCTAAGGAACAGCAGTTCCAGTCAAATTTAGTCGTAAAGTCAACCATACTAAGGATCAATAAATGTCCAATAACCTTGGAGCGAAACGGAAACCTCTTAGGGGAATAACCAATGAAACATTTAACCATTCACAACCTGCGACATCTGTACTGCCCGCCTCGGCAAGCCGAAGGCAAGATGGCAGCGCAGTCGAAGGATACGAGCGACCAGCGACGAGTGACGAGCGACTAATTATGCAAAACAAACCCAATTTGCTAAATACCCAAATGAACGTAAGCAATTGTTTAATAGAGGATTATGAAAATGAACGACTTCGCAGCCGCGAGAAAAACAAACCCAATCAAACCCAAACAAACTCGAAGCGCGTAGGGTGGGGTCTTGCCTGTGGTGAGCTTGCCTGTCCCGAGCATAGTCGAGGGGTCGAACCATACCCCACCAATTCTTCTTAAAAAATCCTTGCATTTTCACTATGGATTTGATAACTTATGACTACAGCAAGAGATAGCCATTTTACCAAGGAGGATGTCTGTCAAAGCAGCTTTGAAAAATATATTAATTGCCGACGCAGTCGGCTTCAAATCACGAGATACAAAATACGAGCGACGAACGACGCTCAAACTGACCCGTTTAGAAAAAACGGTCAGTTTGAGTCAGGAGGTGAAATTATGTGGCGGATAGTAATTGTTTTAGTGATAGTGGGCTTATGCGTCCATACTGCTGCGGCTTTAGATGGCTCTGGCACACAGCAAGACCCCTTTCGGATTGATTCGCTGGCGGATTTTGACGAATTTGCGACTTACCCGATTTACTGGGCCTTCCATACCCGCCTGGAAACCGATGTCAATCTGGCCGGGCGAACCTATTCCACCGCCGTTATCGCCCCGGATACTAATAATGCTATTTCTTGGCAATTTGACGGCACCGCCTTTACTGGTGTCTTTGACGGAAACGACCACAAGATAGTAAACCTTACTATCGACGGCGGAGCCGGTAATTGGTTTCTGGGTCTGTTCGGCCTTATCGATGAAGGCGAAGTCAAGAACCTACGGCTTGAAGGCGGCTCTGTCAGCGGCTTTTACTTTGTCGGCAGACTGGTGGGAGCAAATGGTTATCGGGACTATCCGGGAGGTGCAATCGCGAACTGCTATTCTACAGGCGATGTAAACGGTTATGGCTGGGTCGGCGGCCTGGTGGGTGTAAATTACGGTACTGTCTCGAACTGCTATTCTTCCGGTGATGTCAATGGCGTTGTTGTTGTCGGAGGCCTAGTGGGGTTCAATTATGACCGTGTCTCTAATTGCTATTCTACCGGCGATGTGAGCGGTGGAGAGGGTGTTGGCGGCCTGGTGGGATGCAATTATGACAGTGTCTCGAACTGCTATTCTACAGGCAATGTTAGTGGTGGAGAGGGTATCGGCGGACTAGTGGGGTGTATTGGTAGTCTTAGGTCGACTGGTATCGTTTCAAACTGCTATTCTACTGGCTCTGTCAGTGGTGATGACTATGTCGGCGGCCTGGTGGGGGAAAATTATAACGGGAGTGTTTTGAACTGCTATTCTATCGGCGATGCCAATGGTATTAACTATGTTGGTGGCTTGGTGGGGAGCAACGGAGGAGCGTGGTTCGAGTTGCTGATACCTGGCTACGTATACAATAGCTACTCTACCGACAGCGTTCAGGGAGCTTCGAGTGTTGGTGGATTAGTTGGATATAACGAATGTGGAGACATCAAGAAGTCTTTTTGGGATGTCCAAACCAGCGGCGAACCTAATATGTGTGGATATCAAGATGAAGAATATGCTACGGGCTGTGACCCAAATTGCGGAAAGACTACTGCCGAAATGAAGACAAGAAGCACCTTTACCGATGCTGGCTGGGATTTTGTTGAAATCTGGGGTATCGGCGAGCACCAGACGTATCCATATTTGAGGTTTGCTCCGGCTGGTGATTTTAACTATGACAAAAAGGTTGACCTTCTCGACCTTGCGATTTTCGCCGACCACTGGCTTGAGGGCATTACCCCTTAGGCTCAACAAAACTTAGTGGATTTTGAGGGTAGCGAGGGCGAGGGCAGCGAAGGCGACAGCAGCCGCAATAACTGTCGGTATGCAGGTCACACAATACTATCTAGGTTCTGAACTTTTTGCAGGGCTGAGACTGTAAAAATCACCGGATACAATTCTTCAAAATACCAGAGTTTGGCGAAATAAAGACCTATCGGTGAAGGTTGTACTATTGTTCCCTCTTTGGTTTGTTCGATAAGCCAGCGAACTCCACGAGAAATTGCCGGCTCTATTGCTGACTGGTGGCTGGTGATTCGAGAATCGAGTATCGAGAATCGAGTATCGAGTATCGAGGCGAGGGCATCTGCCGCCAGAGCGGTCTCTTCGATGCTGGAAGCGACTCCTTTTATTCCTCCCCATCCGCCATCCGGATTTTGATTGGATACGAGCCATCGAACGCCTCTTTGCATCATCGGCACACATACACTGCCGAACTGATGAGGCAGTCGGCACAAGCTTGTAAGGACCCGTGATGTTCCATAGACCGGATTTTCCTGGTTTGGCGCGAACTGGTTGCCGAACCACAAGGGCGTCCAGCAGCCATCTTCTTTCCAGGCGTATTCGAGATAAACAAAAGCCCTTCTGATGGATTTTTCTGCGGCTTTACGCAGGGGAGTTGGAAGTTTATCGAGCCAGGTTCCGATTGCGCCTATTGTGTGCGCGGTAAGGTCCGCTGCGCTGCGGTCAAAAGGCAAAGCCGTCCATCCCCTGCAGAAGGTCGGAATTCCGCCGTCACTATTCTGGAGTCTTATTAGCCACTTTATCCCGGCTGCGACGGCATCGGCCACTTGTTTATCCGGCAGTCCCAGGTTTCGCAGGGTAATCACTGCGCCGGCGGTGTCATCGGCATCCGGGACGGCCCCGGGCAAATCCGTCCAGCTCCAGCCGCCGCCGGCGGCGTGGGTGTAAGGGTGGACCTTGCGATGCTGTGAAGAAAGCAGCCAATCCCGGATGTTTTTGCGGTCATTGACCGAAAATATGTTCTCAAAGTCGGGGGCTGAAGCAAGGGTATTTACGGCCAGGGTTGTTACCCAGTTGGCCAGGTTGGAGTCAATCGGCCAGCTTCCATCGGGTCTGGCTGAATTGACCAGAAATTCAGCGCCTTTCGATACAATGTCATTACCTTTTTCTCCGGAGGCTGCCAGGCTCATAACAACAAAGGCGGTCAGAGGGATTGCTTCGAGAAATCCTCCGTTCGGAGGCTGCACATTTCGCAGCACGGCAAGTGCCTTGCTGCGGGCCAGGTGCCGCAGGATTCTTGTGAGGGGGTTGGCGGGTTTTCGATAATAATAGTGGACCTGTCCTATCGCAATTAGGGCAGGCAGGGCATAGCTTACTACCGGAAGCCGCAGCCATTTGAATAATTGATGCGGGCAGATTGCCAGCTCGAAGGGCAGGGCCTTAATCAGTCGCCACGCCTCTTTGGTGTCGCCCAGCCTTCCGGCAAGCGCACACATAGTGAGAATTGGCGCCGAAAAGGTTTTATCTTCGCCATATTGCTTATTCACGGAGTCTGCGAGGACAGCCGGTTCGAGACTGCCTGCGAAGCGGGTGAGCCAGGACTCGGCTTTGGTGACAGGTTCCTTGTAGCGATGCCCGTCTGTCGCGGTGTCACTTATCGCCAAGGCGGACCAGCAAAGCAGCGTAGCGCTGATGTTGCTGATGCTGCGGACGGTGTCGCCCCAGCCGCCGTCGGGATTTTGCTTCTCGCCAAGCCAATCGAGACCTTTGTTGATAAGCGTCTGGTATTTTGCTTTGTCAATCATTGCCAGGGCGAAGACGGCTGTTGCAGTGGCCAGTGCGCTGCTGGACAACTGTCCCTGCCAGAAGCCGGCGGGTGTGCGGGACAGCAGCAATTTGTTTATTAAGCGTGCGAGCGTTCTGTCGAGAGCGGCTTTGTCAACCATAGTCATTTACTCAGGTGGCCGAGCGCCAGCAGGCCATAATAGGTGTATTCACAATCGAGCGTGTCATCGGTCGAACTGCTGCGAAAACTGCCTTCGTCGCTCCAGAGAGTATTTAGAAAATTGAGGCACTGCTTTCTTATACTGTCAATCGGGACTCCAGCCAAAGAAAGGGCGTGCAGCACGGTGGCGGTGGAAAGCAAATCGGCTGTGCACTCCCAGCCCGGTATCGCTGTTGCGACAAAACCGCCTTGCGGGTGAATCCTGGAAAGCAGCCAATTTGTGGAGCGCCTATCAATCGGCTGATTCAGGTAATGCAGGACCGCCAATGCCGCTGCGGTTGCGGTAGTCGAGCCGATTTGGATAATGCGGTCGTTTGAGTAAGCCCCATCCGGAGTTTGCAGCGATTTTACACAGTCAACTATCGCAGCCGTGTTTTGCATCTCTATATTCAGGTCCTGATAAGCGCCGAGGGCGAGAAAACAGCAGTATGCACTGCCATTCTGGAATTCGGCGGAGATATTGTAAGCTCCATCCGAGCAGTGGCATCTTTCGATGTTTCTGGCAATTCCAGCCCCAAGTCTTGAGTCTTGCATCTTGAGTCTTGCGTCTTGGGTCTGTGACAAATCCGCCCGGCAGCGTGCAAGACAGGCCAGATGCACAAGGTCGAGCGAAGAGCCATCGTGAAATTTTAACAGGTAATTCTGGATGCGCTCTTTCGGAAATTCAGCCCCCAGCGCAAGAAGCGATTCGATACCGAACACGGTGTAATACAGGTCGCTTTGGCCGCTTCTTCCTCTGAACCCGCCATCGGGGTTGAGCTGCTTTGTGATGAAGTTGGCAGCAAGCTCGGCGGAATCACCCAGCAGGGCCTTGGCCCGGCTTGCCGCCCTCAACATATCCAGCCGAATGGTCATCGCAACAGCCCATCACCTCGAAGTCGTCGAATATTTTGCCTATTACCCTTCGCAAAAGGCCCTTAAGGTTGGCATTTTTGATATTAGAGAGAGAACCTATTGCCTGCGATTTGCAGGACTCCATCATTTCCCAGGCGCGACGCTCGATTTTTAATAGCGTAAATATGCTCCGAAGTTTGCCGGCCGCCGAGTCTATCGCTAACTGCCCGTTCCAGACAGATTCGAGCAGTTTCTTTTCTTCGTTTTCGGCCAGCTCCCAGGCCAGCGCAAGTAAAAGTGAAGGCCGAAGTGGATTTGCCGTATCCAGAATATTTCCGGACTGTAAATCCTCAATGTCGTCGCGAATCTGGTAGGCTATTCCGAGAGACCGGCTGTATTGTTCGAGCACCGGACCAAGTTCATCGCCGCAGCCCGCGAGTATTGCCCCTGTCTTCAGGGCGACCTCAAAGGCGGGCGAGGTTTTTTTTCTGAATATGTCGATTACTTCCGCAACGCCGAGGGGCCTGGGCTGTCGCACCCAGGTCAGCTCGTTTCCCTGACCTATACAGAGACTGCGATGCCCGTGGGCTGCGGCGGCCAGCAGCCTTGCCCTTATGTCACTCGGCGCTTCCACCTCTGCCAGGAGGCAGTATCCTTCACCGAGCAAAAAGTCGCCGACATTGAGGGCTACAGGAATACCGTAGTCGGCGTGAAGCGTCCTCTGCCCATAGCGCAGCGTGTCGCCATCTTCGATGTCATCGTGAATCAAGGATGCCTTGTGGAAACATTCCACCGCGACAGCGGCCCTGCGCAAATCGTCCGGCGGATGTGCCTGTGGATTTTCAGTGAGGGCCTGATACGCGCAGGCGGCAAGGAAAGGCCGCCAGCGTTTGCCTGCTCTTGCCATCCATTCGAGTGCTATTTCTTCAGTCCGGGTTTTGCCGGACGCTAAAAGCGCTTCCAGAGATTCGGGCGAAAACCAGCTATTTACCTGCTTGCGGAGGGCCTCAAGGTTAAGCCGGTATGTGCGGTCATCGGTAGTTTCGTAGATTGCATCCAAGACCCAATCTACATCTACGCTCGTGTTGGCGCAGCCGCCCTGCAATAGCGGAATTGCAATGCCGGGGACGGCGCCGGCCTCCATATACGGGAAGACCTCCCTGAGGACCGAAAGGCAGCTAACACCCACGACTGCCTCAATTCTCCCCGATTCGATAAGTGATGTTACCACGGGTGAGCCTTCGGCAACCAGGACCGCATAGCCCAGTTGTTCTGCCTGTTTTTTAAGCTCGCCAATCACACACTGCCCGCAATGTTCGCAGACAAGCCCGAATTCATCGACACTGGCCCGGCACTGGTCCTGATTTCGCAGGCATTTCGGCAATAGAAGCAGACGCTTTTCAAAAGGTATGCCCGTCACGGTCTGCCGCCAGACCTGGTTATTTATCAGGACCGCTGCAAAGTCCCTGTACTTCGGGTCGGCATTTGCCATCCGCAGGACGTTTTGCGAATGCAGTTGCAATTCGGCGAGTGACAGCGGTCCAACAGCTTTTTCCCGCTCGACATACTCGGTGACAATCGCCAGCAGTCTGTTGCGCTGTTTCTTTGTCTGCGGGATGTTATCCTGGGGCGGCCTGAGCGGCCGGACGACGGCGAGAGAATCCTGGGTCACAGTTCTGGTCCTCCTCGTTGGTAGTCTGGAGTTCATTGTTCATAGTTCGTCCGCCAGTTATGGCGGATTGTCCAAAGTTCGTAGCTTGGGGTCTTGATTTTTCAATTTGTTTTTGGAGTCGGTCAAAAGTGCGGCGCCAGGACAGGGTTTCGCCCCTGCCCAATATCTGCATCAGGACTCTTTTTGTCCGGCTCACGCCGCCCGCCCGCTGATTGTCCCAGAAGAGCCGCGGCACGTGCTTAAAGTTTATTTCATAGCAGGTTCTATATAGTTCCAAATGGTCGGCCCTCATCTTTGGAAGCGTAAATCTACAGCCTGCTTCAATCTCCTGTTGCGATAAAGGCTCGTAGAATATCGGAAAAATAACCGCCCGTTTCGCCGCCAGCTTCTTGACGAGCGCCAACGTGCGGGCGACATCGGCCGGCGTTTCTCCGGGCAATCCAAGAATTATACTAAAAACTGCAAAAAAGCCATTTCTATTTATTCGCTCGGCCGCCTCCTTGACCATTTCTTCCCAGTCCTCCGGCCGAAACGGCGCAACCTTGCCGGGGCAGTTGGCGGCGACAAGATGGCCGTTTGCGCTTTCAGCGCCCATATTGACCCAGAGGTAATCGGTTTTGCTGCGCCAGCTAAGAAGCCTTCTGATTTCCGAGAGCTGCTGGTCGGATAGCTGCAGCACCGATGTTATGTTGGCGTGGTCTATCTGCATAAAAGATAAACCCTTGATGTGCCTTGTCTGTGCGAGCAAATCATATAGCTTGTCAAAATCGGGCTTTAATCCAACAGCGCCGTAGCGAAAGAAGTCTTCGCTGCCGTTGACGACCGAGGTGGCGCCGCCGGCGACATTTGTCTCTAAGTCTTCCAGGATAATATCCGGCGGGACATGGCTTATTTTTTTTGAGGCCATAGTGCAGAACCTGCAGCCCCTTCCGCATCCTCTGGAAAGCTCGACGACACCAAGCATCGATGGGCCGATGATGGGCTGTATTTTCTCCGCAGCCGTGCCGGTTTCGCAAATATGGTGGTTTATCGGGTGACCATTGAGCAGGTCCGTAAAAAGTTTGGGCCCCAGGGATTCGAAGTATCCCTCGAAGACGGCATCAACACCCAACTTGGCGGTCTGTTCGGGGTCACAGAGCCATTGCCAGGCGCCGGCGCCGCCCACGACAACCTTGAAACCGAGCTTGCGCTTCGCCTCGGCAAGCTGCGTAAGCAGTCGTCTTGTCCAGAACTTTGTGTAAAGCTCGCCTTTCCAAAAATTTGTCGTCGTGGTGTTGCTCATCCCTCTGCCAAGGGGGTCGCTTGAGCTGAAGGCAACGAGCTTAACGGATGGGCCCAGTAGTCCCGGCAACGCCTCCGGCGTGGTACATACTATGTCTTCACTGGTGAGATTTGTGAGCTTAAGAAGAGCCGACTCAAGACGGCGCAGCCCCAAAGGCGCAGTTCGTGCGCGCCCTGCGGTGTCTGTCGCAACAGCCGGCGAGAGAACCTTTCGCATCAGGATTTGCGGGACCTGCGTGGTCTGCATCGATGCAAAGATGCCTTCAAACAGAATTTTATAGTTTGCGCTAAGGGTCCTGTCCGCGACAAGAATGACCGCTGGTCCGCGGCTCGTGACTCGTGACTCGTGGTTTGTGTTGCCGTTTTCTGCCATTTGCCTTTTACTTGTGCCCTTGTGCACCTTTTCTCTCACGTGCGTTGCCTGTCTGTATCTTCGTTGCTTTTGGCCTGCGTTGTCGCGATGGTTTTGCTGCGCTGGCGGATGGTTTCGTAAATATCTCCGCTTAGAAGACCAGTAAGGTCCACTTTTATTTTCTCCTCTGATAGCCTGCCGGAGGCGGATTCATCAACCTCGTCACCATTGATGGGACTGCCGGTATATTTGGGAAAGATTATTGCACTTTGTGGGCATAACCTTGCGCAGGCGGGGCAGTTTGTTTTGCAGTTGGCCGGATTTTGCACCTCTATTTTGTCTTCCGCCGAGAGTTTATATACACCGAATAGACAAAAGTTTAGACATTGCTTACAGTTTTTGCAGCGGTCGTAATCAATTACCGGAAACCAGGGAATCCAGTCGCCTGTTTTTTCAAGCTGGGCGATCCTGGAGGAGCTGCCGACCGTCTGGTTGTTTGCCAAAGATGAGATGATTTTTTCGGCGTTGTCCACTCGCATATTAAAAAATTCAACGCCTTTTTTCGGCAACGGCGCACCGGCTGCGTGGAACAGCCACCTGACGGCACGCGGATAGCAGGCGACAATTTTTAGAGACTTTGTTTTTGCCCAGAGTTTAAGAGCGGTGTCGCGGTCGGCGCACATTTTACAAAGGTCTGCTACGGCCTCAAAGTCGGTGTTGGTATCCTTGAGAGCATTCAGCACTCCGGACTTAATCTGCTCAGCAACAAGCTGATAGTATGCGCAGTGGCAGTAAATTGTTAATGTGTTTTTTGGCATAAGTCTGTCTGCCTGAAATCTTTTACCGAGCAAGTAAGTATATAATAAAACGAGCGGATGCACAAATCTATTAGTGCACCCACCCGCTTGCCGGAGGAAAATAAATGGCGGCAGGCACGGGAGAATGGGGATAGTTAACATAAGATGGGAAACGGTCAATGGCCAATTAACCAATAACCAGCTCCAAAATCACATATCGAGAACCAACGAACTTCGGACTACGTACAGGTAGCGTTCATTTCTTCGACATAGGCTTTGAGTCTGGCCAGACGGGCTTTGAAGGCATTATACAGGCCGTCCGAGCTTTCGCGCAGCGTTCTGCGAGAGCTGGTGTGCGGATTGATTGAAGTGGCGTAATCTACCTGTTTTATAAGCTCTTCGGGAATTGAACCGGCCCCCGTCAAAGCTCCGCTGATGCCGGCAGCCACGGACGCGAGACAGTCGGTGTCTCTTCCGGTATTGACGGCGGCCTTCATTGCCTCCCACGTATTTGCTTTGGTCATTTTGAATACGCACACCGCCTTGGTGACAACTTCGTTGGCGTAGCTGTGGGCGTAAGGGATGCCTTTGCCGCTATAGACCGTGTCGAACTTTTTGCGCATATCGCGAAAGTCTTTGCAGTCCTCTGTGAGCTTCAGTCCTCTTTCCAATTCCGGGCGGATTCCTGCTTCCTTGACAAATCGCTTATCGTTCTTGTCGCAATTGTCGAAGATTGCTCCCAGAACGCTATCGACGGTGGCGTTGGGTTTTGTAGCGGCGGCGATGGCAATCGCGGTAACTTCCGCCCACAGGATGCCGCGGCTGTTGGCAGTGTTATAGAGATGGCCGATTTCCCGAACATCGTCGATGGCCCCCTGGATGTCACCGGCGCTAATCAGTCCAATCGGATGACAGGACCTTGCGAGTGACACAAGCCCCGAATAATCACAGTACTTGCCTATGTCTGCTGCGGGCATAGGCGTCTTGGCCATCGCAAGCAGCGCGCCCTCGAATGGCTCGGATATCAGCCCTGCGGCGTTGGGATTCATATGCTTCACCCAGGCCGCGCGCAGGTCCTCGGCGTTGATGCGGTCCTGCTTTTCGATGATTGCGGTAATCATAAGTTTTTGCCGTTCCACGCCGTCTTCGGTTGTGCCCGGCTCACGTTTCCAGTCGCTTGTGCCGCGATAATGCTGGTAGGATAGCAGCTTATCCAGCGTGCCGTAATCGCTTTCGATTTTTTCCCACGGCCATCCTTCGACCGCTGCCCCCATTGATGAACCGATGTGACAGCCGGCGATGCAGCCTAAGAACTTTTCGCGAAGGCTCACCGCTTCTGACTTCGCCTGCTTTGGTTCGTCCGCGGCCAGAGTTTGGCGGGCAGATACTGCGATGGCGGATGCTGTAACCAGACTGCTTTTCAGGAAAGAACGACGGGCCATAATATTGTTGATGTTTTTCATCTTTTTACTCCCGATAAGACACGAGACCCAAGACCTGCATTTATGGGTTTTCTCGGCCTTTATGTTTGTGATTAGTCGTCAGTCGATAGTCGTTAGTTAATGGTCCGTGTCGCCTTCGGCGAAGCGACAAAAAGCTAACGACTATTGTCTTTTGTTGGCTGCGGCCAGGGCGCTGTCGGCTGCGTCACGCACATAACTTTCGCTCGGGTCTGTCCGGCTGTTACGAAGATAGGTGTAAATTCTTGCCGCCTCGCTCTTATAGTTGGCGGCGACGAGCTTCTCAGCAAGTAACAAACAGGCCTGCGTGGTCTTGATTCTTTCGTATGCGTCCTGCGTATCCGCCGCTTTTATCAGCACATCCACTGAGCCGGCATCGCCAATGTTGGCCAGCGCCCAGATTGCTGCAAGCCGGATGTTTCTATCTGTATCGCCGGCTGCTTGCTTGAGCACAGAGACCGCCTTGGTGTCGCGCACTACGCCGAGGTTCTGCACAATATTCAATCGGCACTTGCCTGTCGCCTTAGGCAGGGCAGCGCGAAGCTGCTCTGCAGCGCCATCGCTGATAGCGGCAATCGCCTGGGCGGCATATTCGCACAGTTCTTCATCGCACAGCGCCTTGCCGAGCGCCGGTGCGACCTCTTTGCCGCCGGCCACCTGCAACTGACGAATAATGTAACCCTGCACCGCCTTGGGCCGGTCGCCGCCAAGCTGAGATGCGAGCGTCCGGGCAAATGCCCGCTGAAGGTTTTTGTCCTGCAATTTGCAGACATAAACCGCCAGACAGTGAAGTGCGTATCGCGGCTTGACATCATCTCCCTTGCCGGGTTCAACGAGCATATCAATCAGGCCGATGATACTGTCCCGACCGCCTTTGTGTATCTCCGCGATAATGTCTTCGACCGCCTGCTTGTCGATGTTGCTGAGCATTCCCTGCTCATCAGGATTAGGGAGCTTGCCGACAAGTTCGACGAGTATTTGAGATGGTTCGCTCATTATGAAATCCTTTCTACACTCGATGTGTGGTTGGAATTATTACAAGTGCCACGGCGCCCTCATCGGCTGGTTGACCAGCCGGTTGGCTTCTTCATCGCCTGTGATTTGCTCTTTGACCGGGTCGTAGCGAATCTTTCTTCCGACTCGGATGGCGATATTTGCCAGATGCAATAGCGTCGCGCAGCGGTGTGCCGCTTCGGCGTGGCCGCCGGGACGCTTACGCGTCTTGACTGCCTCTGCAAAGCTTATAAGCGGTTCCGGGTCGGGCATCGCCTCGACCTTTTTGCGGCTCTCCTCATCGAGGTCGTTTAAGCTCACGCCGCGGGCTTCTTTGCGGCCGTAACCCTGCCCCCACTCGTCGCTGTCGAGGACCAGCGTCATGCCGTCCGCGTATTTCAATTCCACCCAGCCCCACATCCCGCAGGCCTCCGGATGCGCAGGCGGTGCGTAGGCCTCGATTTCTACTGGGCTGGTGTCGTCTTTGGCGTAGGTCCACTGGAATGGGTCGAGGTAGTGCTGCCCCATATCGGCTAAGCCGCCGCCCTCGTAGTCCCAGTAGCCGCGGTGCGTCCCGCCCGTGCGGTGGGGGTGGTAAGGTTTCATCGGTGACGGCCCCACATACATATCCCAGTCGAGGTTGGCCGGGACAGGCTCCGGCTGCGAGTTGACCTTGCCGCTCCACTCTTTGACCTTGAATCCGCCGTGGTAGAGGTACACCGCCTCGCATTTTTTCAGCAGGCCGCTTTTCATAATCTTGTGAATCAGGACGCTCTCTGGTTTCTGGCGTTCGCCGAACCGTCCGAAGGTGCCGACCTGAAATATGCGGTTGTATCGCCTCTCGGCCTCGGCCACCGCCCGGCCCTCCGCGATAAAGCGCGTCATAGGTTTTTCACAGAGGACGTCTTTGCCGGCCTCCATCGCAGCGATGGAAATCAGCGCGTGCCAGTGCGGCGGAGTGGCAATGGCGACAACGTCGATGTCCTTTCGTTCCAGCACCCGGCGAAAGTCGGTATAGATTGTTTTGTTGTCTGCACGGTTGAGGAATTTTACGTCGCAGGAGGCCAGAAGTTTTGCGTCAAGGCCCATCGCCCCGAATGTCCCCTGGCCCCTGCCGCCGCAGCCGATAAGTGCGCCTCCGAATGTCTCGCTGGGCGGTGTGTCGTTTGGCCCACCGAGCACGTGCCTCGGAACTATTGTGAAGGCCGCTGCGGCGCCGATAGATTTCCTGAGAAACTCGCGACGTGATGCTAATTTACTTTTTCGCACGATATGCTCCTTTCTGTTTTTAGTCGCTGGTCGTTGGTCCGCCATCGATACGTTGACTCTTTCCTGTTCACTATCGACTAACGACTGATTGTTTTGTAGCTTTACAAAACAAGCGGGGTCTGTCAAACATTTTCCGGATTTTGCCGATTCTTTGGATGTCGAACAACAAAATTGGCTGTCCCTGTAGTTTTTGTTAAAATTATAGTGTTAAACCCGGCAATCAGGTGTTGCTATGGCCAAAGCCCGGCAAATTATTCACGTTGATATGGACGCGTTTTATGCCTCAGTCGAGCAGCTCGATAATCCTGCGCTTAAAGGAAAGCCGGTGATAGTGGGCGGCGGCCCCACGGGCAGGGGGGTTGTAAGCGCCGCCTCATACGAAGCACGCAAATTCGGCGTTCACAGTGCGATGCCGATGGTGCGTGCGGTAAAACTTTGCCCGCAGGCGATAGTCTTGCCGGTCCGAATGGAGCGGTATGTGGAGGTCTCGCAGGCGATTCACAAAATCTTCGAGCAGTTCACGCCGCTGGTGGAGTCGGTTTCTCTGGATGAGGCGTTCCTGGACGTCACCGGCAGCACGGGTTTATTCGGAAGCTCCGAAAAAATCGCGCGTGCAATCAAAAAAGAAATCAAAGACAGACTCGGCCTGACCGCGTCAGTCGGCGTTGCGCCGAATAAGTTCCTCGCGAAATTAGCTTCCGACCTGAAAAAACCGGATGGCTTTGTGGTTATCAGCGAGCAAAATAAACAGGACATCCTCGACCCGCTGCCGGTAAATAAAATCTGGGGTGTTGGCAGGGTGACGGAAAAACTGCTTCGGTCGCATGGAATTAAAACCATAGGCCAACTTCGCAAAACAGCTCCGGACAAGCTGCGGCGTATCGCAGGCGGCTACGCCGAGGAGCTGTTGAATCTGGCTTGTGGTATAGACGAAAGCGAAGTCGAGCCGTTCAGGCAGGCCGGAAGCTTATCGAGCGAGCGCACCTTTGCTGTGGATATTGAGGATAAAGAAGTTCTTTTAAGTGTTTTGCTTGAGCAGGTCGAAGAAGTTGCACAGAGACTGCGGGCACGGCAGCTTAAGGCCAGGACCGTAACGTTGAAACTGCGGTATGGAGACTTCCGGACCATCACCCGAAGTAAGAGTTTAGGTGAAGCTACCAATGTCACACAGAGATTGTGGCAGGCGGGCAAAAATGTTTTTCAGAAATGGTGGGCTGAATCCGCTGGTGAGCTGCGGCTGCTCGGCTTCGAGGTCTCCGGCCTTATCGGCGAAAATGCCGGTCAGAAACAATTGTTTATAGACCCCGAAGAAGAGAAACAGAAAAGGCTGGATAAGGCAGTTGACAAAATCAAACGTCGATATGGTGATGATGCCGTGCGACACGGCCGTTGAAGTTAGTTGTTGGGGATTAGTCGATAGTCCGCCGGATGCGGACTCATTGTCTATGAACTATCAACTTATAACTATGAACAATTTAGCGGATTTTCAGCGTGGCAAGGGCGAGAGCGGCAAAGGCGGCGGCCAAAAGCCAGAAGCGCACCACCACCTGCGGTTCGCTCCAGCCCATCAGGTGAAAGTGGTGATGGATAGGGGCGCACCTGAAGAGGCGCTTGCCGCCGGTATATCTGAAATAGACGACCTGCAATACCACGCTGCACAGCTCTACGACGAACACGCCGCCGATAATCAAAAGCAGGACCTCATTTCGCGTCACGAGCGCCCCATATCCCATTGCGGCGCCCAGCGAAAGCGAGCCGACATCGCCCATAAAGGTCTGAGCCGGGTGACAATTGAACCACAAAAAGCCCAGCACCGACCCCAGGATGGCTGCGAAAAAGATGCTCAATTCGCCCGCCTGCGGTATGTGCGGCAGCAAAAGATAGCTCGACCAGGTGACGCGTCCGTGGGCGGGCGCCATCATTTCGGATGCGACGTAGCACAATAGCGCCAGCACGGCGCCGACCATTGCCACGCAGCCCGCCGCCAGCCCATCCATCCCGTCTGCGAGATTGACGGCGTTGCTGGTGGCTGTGATATAGAAAATCGCTATCACGATAAACATCCATTTGGCCAGCGGCAGCCCGTGCTTGTAGAACGGCAGCCAGAATAATTTGGCGTCTTCTATGTTGGTAAAGTCGGTGTATAAAAAGAACGCCACCAGGACCGCCCCGCCAATTTGAAAGATAAGCTTTTCCCACGGTCGCAGCCCGTGCCGGTTTCTGTGATGGGTGGCGCTGGTGAGTTTCAGCCAGTCATCGATGCCGCCCCAAACCCCGAACCATATCATTAAGAAAATCGCCTTTTGCACAAAGGGATTATTCAGTCTGGCCCACAGTAAGGTGGTTGCCAGCGTGGCAAGTATAATAATAAGGCCGCCCATTGTGGGTGTGTTGGCCTTTTCCTTGGTCAGCTCGTTTAGGGCGGCGTGATGGAACTCCGGCCGGTCGCCAATCTTTTTCCGCATCAGCCAGCGTATTATTTTGGGACCCACCAAAAGTGCGATAACCAGGCTCGTCAGCACAGCCAATACGGAGCGAAACGCCACGTTCTGGTAGGCGTAGAAGCCGAGCCGGTGGGTGAGGGTGTCGCGGAAGTACCATAATAAATGGTAAATCATCTTCTTTTCAGGTCCTTTGCGTAAATGAGTCCGCCATGACTTCTTTGGCGGATGCGTAAACGAGTAAATGAGTTTGTGTGTTGACTCGTTCACTCATTTACGTTTGCCAAAAAGCTCCTTCAGTTTCTCGACAGCCGCTTCAAGTCCGGCTGTCCGCGAGCCTTTGACCAATATTATATCGGAATCTTTTACGAATTTTTGCAGATTATTACAAGCCGAGGCTGTGTCCTCAAAACATTCTATTTGCAGCTCGTGTCTGATGGCGTCGGTCCGCCACGACGTTTTTGGCGGATTGGCGGCTTTAGCCGCAATCTTCGCAAACTCGCCGACAGCTAACAAAAGCTGCACCCCGGCCCTCGCGATAGATTCGCCAAGTTCTGCGTGAAGTTGCTCGGTCTGCTCGCCTAATTCAGCCATATCGCCGCAGATAAAGACCAATCTGCCTTTTCGAGTCGAGTCGAGGCTGGATAGGATTTCCAGTGCGTTCTTCATTGAGGCGGGATTTGCGTTGTAGCAATCATTTATTACCGTAAGCGTTCCTATTTGCAGCAATTCAGTTCGCATAGAGACCGGGGCGAGACCGCCTTCGGCGGATACGGCCTGCGCAAAATCATCGATTGTCAGGCCAAACTGAGCGCAAATGGCCCAGGCGGCAAGGGCATTCTCAATATTGCCCGGCCCGGGCAGCGGCAGCCGAATTTCCGTGCCACCGATTGTGAATCGGCTGCCGCGTTCATCGAAGCTGATATTTCCGGCCCGATAATCTGCACGCACTGATTTGCCAAAGGTTACGATTTTGTTTGGCATGTGGCTGCGCGATGCCGACGGTAGCGGCAGCAAATCGCCGTTGATTATCAGGACGCCATCGGGCTGGAGTCCGTCGGCTATGGATAGCTTCTCGCGGATAATTGCCTCGATGCTGCCGAAGCCTTCCAGATGGGCGGGGTGAACGTTGGTTACGACTGCGACATCCGGCAGGGCAATGCCGGTCAGGTAAACTATCTCGCCCGGGTGATTGGTGCCGAGCTCGGTGATAACGATTTGGTGGCAGGGGTCTGCGCCGAGCAGCGTCAAAGGCAGGCCGATATTGTTATTAAAATTTTTCGGCGGCTGAAAGACGCGAAAGTGCCTGCTTAAGACGTGATAAACGATGTGCCTTGTGGTCGTTTTGCCGACCGAGCCGGTGATTGCGATTACCTTGAAGCCCGCCTGCCGGCGGTACTCGCGTGCGAAATCGCCGAGGGCCGTTATAGTATCATTGACCCTAAGCAAAAATGTGCCGGAGGAGCCAATATTTTCGATTGTCGATTTACGATTTACGATTTTACAAACAACATCCTTGCTTGCCACCGCGCAGGCGGCGCCTCTGGCGAATGCGTCGCACACATAGTCATGGCCGTCGAAATTCTCGCCCGGGATTGCAAAAAAGCATTCGCCCGGTTTTATGGTGCGTGTGTCAATGCTTACGCCGGTGAAGAAACGTCGCTCGTGGCTCGTCGCTCGTGGCTCGTTTGCTTTTATTACCTGGCACAGGTCTGTGATTGAGAACTTCTTCATCTTCGTTTGTCAAAAATCTATTCTATAACTACAAAAAGGCAGGTCGGAAATATCCTTTTGGAAATCGCAATATGCGCACACAGAGGTTAAAAATCAAGTTTGTTCGCACTGAAAATGCTTGTTAATGTAACAAAATTATGCTATAATTTTATAAATGGCTAAGGATTTCGAAATCATCGGCGATATTGGCAACGTGGAGACTATTGCCGCCGGTACTTCGATTCGAGTCATTAGAAGATTAAAGAGGATTTATGGTGATGGTCGATGGCGCAAACTAAAAGGTATTGCAAAAGTGAAATTGCCGGACGGCACCATTTGCAAAGCCGAAATCCATTGGTACGAAATGAGTAGCGCAGGCAGGAAAGAATTTAAGATTAAGCGGACAATATTATGAGTATAAAATCAGAAAAACCACATTACGTTCTATGCGTCAGTAACGAGAGATATCCAGCATCACTGGAGGCACGCAAAATATATCAGAGTATTGCTGACCCCCAGGCCGAAGCGCATGGTCAAATTCGGGTTATTGATGAATCCGGCGAAGATTACCTTTACCCTCAGGACCTGTTCATTCCTATCAAGGTTCCGCAGGCAGCTACGCGGGCATTTGCGCTGGGGTCATAAAAGGCGTCAGGTAAAGGTAGAATGAAATATCTGGTTATAATCGAAAAAACGAAAACAGGTTTCTCGGTTTTTTCTCCCGACCTTCCTGGCTGTGTGGCCACCGGCTCCGGCAAAAAAGAAGTGGAAAAGAATATGAAAGAGGCCGTCGCCTTTCATTTGGAAGGAATGCATCAGGAAGGTCTGGAAGTTCCACAACCTCGCAGCTTTTCTACTTATTTGGAAGTCTCTGCCTGAATCAAGCTATACTGCAAAATCTTGCAGTGTTTGGGTAAATATGCAATTCTGTATAATTAGTTCTATCGCCTACTTGACTTTGTATCAAATGTAGGGTATCCTATATTAGAGAGTAAATGTACCGTTGGAGGTCCTCTGATGCATAATGAATTTACGGCGATTGTTGAAAGGGACGGCGATTGGTTTATAGCTTACTGTCCCGAAATTCCCGGTGCGAACGGACAGGGTCATACTAAAGAAGAGTGTCTAAAGAGTTTGTCTGATGCGATCAATTTGATTCTGGAAGATAGGCGAGAAGATGCCCTTCGCGGCGTTCCATCGGATGCAGTACGTGAAATTGTTACAATCAAATGAAACGTCAAGCCCTTTTGAAGTATCTTCGCAAACAAGGTTGTTTCCTCAAGCGTGAGGGCCGCTCTCACTCGCTTTGGTGCAATCCCTTGACTGGTCATGTTGAAGCAGTTCCTCGTCATACTGAGATACCGGACAAGATTGCAAAGAAAATTTGTAAAGCCCTTTCTTCCTCAGAAAATAAGTAGCCTATTTGGAAGTGCCTGCTTAGCACCTTCTTTATTTGCTGTTTTTGAATTGTTTCATAAGGCGTTCTTCAGCTACCGCTTTGTCGCTGAAGTCGAATTTTTGGGTGCCGATTACCTGGTAAGTTTCGTGGCCTTTGCCAGCAATCAGCACAATATCGTCTTTTTGGGCGGTTTTTATTGCCAGTTCGATGGCCTTTTTTCTGTCTTGTTCAACTGTAATCTTCGGTGAATTGGGATTTTCAAAACCGGCGATGATTTCATTTATTATGTCCATCGGCCGCTCTGTCCGCGGGTTGTCGCTTGTAACGATTACATAGTCGGCGAACTCTTCGGCGACTTTTGCCATTCGCGGGCGTTTGGTTCTGTCTCTGTCGCCGCCGCAGCCAAAAACCACTCGCAGCCTGCCCTTGCAGAGTGGCTTTAATGTGGAGAGGACATTTCTTAAGGCGTCATCTGTGTGGGCGTAATCGACTATCACGGAGAAATCGCCCGGCCAATCGACTTTGTCCAATCTTCCGGGGACCGTCTGCAGTGCCGATAAGCCGGCGACTGCCGTTCCCAGGTCGAATCCGGCTGCAAGGCACAAACCGGTAGCCGCCAGGCAATTGCTGACGTTATGACGACCGAGCAGAACAGTTCGGACTTTTTGGCGTTGGCCTGCATATTCCAAAGTAAAGACCGTTCCATTCATATCCATTGATTCGATGTGTGCGGTGATGTCAGCCGGCTCATCGATTCCATACCACAGGATTTTGGGCTTGCGCCAGATTTTCCCTGCGATAAGTTCCGCCTCGGGAGATTGCTTATTCAAAATCGCCGTAGCATTGGATGAAAGCGATTGAAAAAGTCTGGTCTTGGCGGCGAGATACTCCTCTTTGGTCTTGTGGTAGTCTAAATGGTCGCCGGTAAGATTAGTGAATGCGGCGGCCTTGAAGTTGACCCCCGCCAGGCGGTCCTGCGAAAGGGCGTGGCTGCTTGCCTCAAGGACCATATATTTTGCGCCGTTTTTCACCATTTGGTCGGTCATTTCTGCAATGGAAAGACAGTCCGGCGTTGTCAGAGTGGACTGAGAGGCTTCCGGGGAGCAGGTATCGTAAATGACCGTGCCGATAAGGCCGCATTTATGGCCGGCTTTCTGAATGCAGGAGCGAACCAAAAAAGCAACGGTGGTCTTGCCGTTTGTGCCGGTCACCGCCAGGTTTGTAAGCCTCGATGAGGGGTTGCCCCTGGCGGCCTGGGCAAGCAGGGCGGCTGCGCGGGCGGTGTCGTTGACGACTATTATTTCGTGACCGCTGACACGCAGCTCGCCACCGGTGGTTCGTGGACCGTAGCTTGTGGCGCGTGACCCGCGGGTCGATTTACAACCCTTGCGAATAATGTACCTGGCGCCGTTGGCAATTGCCTGGTCGATGAATTTATGTCCGTCATGAACAGTGCCTTCTATGGCGATGAAGATGTCGCCGGCCCTGACGAGACGGGAATCAGTGCAGACGCGCAGGTTCCTGTTGACCGAAACAATATATAGAAGCTTCTCAAAAGTCATACATTTGCCTAAATTTTAGACGGCAGAAAAGATAATTCAATATCGGCTGCCATAATGCAAGACAAAACCTGCAAACGCACGCCGTCGCCGCCGGATGAGATACGCAAGGTAATTTTTAATTATCGGAAATTATAATGATGAGAGATTACGCTTTTGTGCTTATAATTGCTGCTAAATTCGAATTTCTGTAAAGGTATGGTAAAAGAAATGCCCCGCTGGCAGGGGGTTTAAGAAATCCTGTGTGAAAGGTGATTGGGTTATGAAATCCCGGTATCTTCTGAGCATTTACTTGGGACTGATAATAACGGGCGGGGTCGAACCCGCATTGGCCGATACGGAATACTTCGCCGTCTTTATGGAGGGCAAAAAGGTCGGGCACGCCATTATGGGCCGTCAGGTGGCTGACGAAAAGGTAACGACCACCGAAAAGGTCCGTATAACATTAAGCAGGGCCAATGTCCCGATTACTATCGATATGGCGGAGACCAGCGTCGAGACAACCGACGGCAGGCCCCTGAGATTCGAGGCCGTCCAGGAACTTAGCGCTATGACAATGAAGGTAACGGGGACGATAAATAAACAAGGGGTTGTGGAGCTGACGACCACTTCAATGGGAAATGAGCAGAAGAGCACAATGCAGTGGCCGAGTGGTGCGGTAATGGCCGAAGGGCTGCGGATGCTTACGCTGAAAAAGGGGCTGAAGGAAGGCGAGGAGTATTCGGCCAGGATATTCAGCCCCGGCATCCTCGATGCTGCCGATGTTAAAGTGCGCATCGGACGCAAACAGAATATCGACCTCCTCGGACGTATCGTTGCACTGACGGAGGTTACGAGCACGCTGACTATGCCGGGGGCCGGCGAGATTATCAGCACCGGTTATATGGACGATGAGCTTCGAATACAAAAGAGCATTATGCCGGTGGCAGGATTTCAAATTGAATTGGTCGCCTGCCCGAAGGAATTTGCCCTCGGAGAGGACGATGTGCTCGAAGTGCTTGAAAAGATGTTTCTGGCAAGTCCGCAGCCGCTGGATAACATCGGCTCGGCTTCGACTGCCGCTTATCATCTTGTACCGCTTAAGCAGGCGAAATTGACTATACCATTCACAGACAGCCAGAAGGTCCGGCAGCTTGAGGATGGGACGGTTATTGTGACGGTAAAACCTGTTACTGCGCCGACTGGAGCAAGATTTCCTTACAAGGGTAAGGATGCGGCCATTTTGGAATCGCTCAAGCCCACAAGATTTGTGCAGAGCGACCGTAAGGAGGTAATTGAGCTTGCCCGCCGTGCGGTGGGCGGCGCCAAAGATGCGGCTGAGGCGGCCCGCAAGATAGAGGCCTTTGTCGCAGGATACGTCGAGAACAAGAGCCTGTCGATAGGTTACGCATCTGCGGCGGAAGTCGCAGCCAGCAGGCAGGGCGACTGCAGCGAGTTTGCGGTCCTTACGGCGGCGATGTGCCGGGCGGTCGGGATTCCTGCCCAGGTGGTTGTGGGGATTGCATACGTAAGAGACTTCGGCCCGCTGACTATCGGCCGGCAGGACGGGTTCGACAACGGCGCATTCGGCGGACACGCGTGGGTGCAAGCGTATATCGGCGATAAATGGGTCGGGCTGGATGCGGCGTTCAAAAGCGCAGGACTCGGCGGCTGCGACCCGGGACATATCGCATTATCCATAGGCAACGGCAACCCCGAGGACTTCCTCAGCCTTGTCAGCACGATGGGACAGTTCAAAATAGGCAAGGTGATTCTCAAAAGGCCGTAATCCTTGTCACATATAGTATGAGTCTGTCACGGGCAGGGGCTGTCGTCGAGAATGCCTTCCAACAACAGGTTTGTTACCACCGGACCGTTGTCACTCATCGTTACCCAGACAATGTGGTTGAACTGACAGCGTGCAAATCCTGCGGGTTTGCCGCCTTCGCCGCCGCCTCGACCGCCCGTCATAGATAAGATGTAGTGTGCCCTGTCATCCTGTCGCGACTTAAAGTAGCTGTGCTGATGTCCCGCAAAGACTGTGTAGGGTCTGTCTTCCAATAACGACTGGAATTTGAGCCAGCCTTCGTAGGCCTGGCCAAGCCATACGGGATGATGCATAAAAACAAAGGTCCAGCGGATATGCCTGTGGTGGGATAAGACATCTTCGAAATACTCTATCTGCTGATTGCTTATCCGGCCCTGATAGGGGCTTTCGGTATTTAAGCAAAGAAAAAGGACGTCGCGGTAAACAAAGTGGTAGTAAGTCCGGCCGAGGCGTTCCTGCCATTTTTGGGCCGTCAGGTCGTTGCCGACGTCGTGGTTCCCGGGCACATAGAAAAATGGCATCTGCAATTTACCGACTATGGAGTTAAACTCGTCCCACTGCTGGTCCAGCTTGGCCTCATCATCGCTGTAACCCTCGATAAAATCGCCGACGGAGATGACAAATTCGGACCTTAACAGATTGAGCTTCTTTACCGCGTCCTCAAAGACGCCCGGCTGATGCACGCCGGTCCGGTCGGCGACAATGGCGAAGTGGAATTCATCAGGGTCATTACACAGATTCAGATGCGTCCAGGGATTGGCCCCTTTGGAAATCTGAATCTGCATGTAAGAGTCGGTTCTGAGGCAGCCGGCGAAGACCCATAAAGTAAAGGCAAGTGAAAGCAGGGCGAACAAAGAATGTTTGGGGCCGCTCAATTTGCGATGCACGGCGAAATGGCCCGCCACAGGCGGACAGATTCTATTCGAACTGGATGTCGGCGAGGACGAATTCGACATTGTTGTTTCCATTATAGGTATTAATCTGCGGCTGATAGGCGACATTGAAACAGTCTCGCTCAAGGAGCTTTTTCTCTAAATTTGCGAACTGAAAGCCGATACAGCGAATGGTAGAGACGTTGTCGGTAATCGTAAGCTGCAAATGCTCACCGGCCGAGCCGACCTTTCTGGGCGGGCAGGCCAGTCGCACTGCCTTGGTGGCGAAAATCGGCTCAGGGTTGCCCCGACCGAACGGGCCGAGTAACTGCAATTCATTCACGGTTTCTTTGCGAAAGTCGCTTAGCCGGGCCACCGCATCAATATAGAGTTTGGGTGATATGTCATCTTCAGTCAAATTCTGTGCAGCATAAGTTTCGAATTCGGTCGCGAAATGTTCTATTTTTTCAGGCCTGATTGTGATGCCTGCCGCCATTTCGTGACCGCCGAAGCCGGCTAAGTGCTGCGAACAAGCCCTTATCGCGCCGAGCAAATCGAAAGAGAAAATTGACCGGCCGGAACCCTGGGCGACCCCGTTCTCGGTCGGTGCAGTATTAATAATAATTGTCGGTCGATGGAATCTATCGACAATTCTGGATGCGACGACTCCGATTACGCCGCCGTGCCAGTCAGGGTTTGCAAGGACGATGCTTTTGTGGTCAGGGTGGTCGAAGCCCAGGTTGATTATCATTTCGCAGGCCTGCTTGAATATCTTTCGTTCGCACTGCTGCCGCTGGGCGTTCTGACTCTTCAGATACTGGGCTATCTCGGCGGCGCGGGCGGGATTATCGCCGGTAAGCAGCTCAACCGCCAAGCGGGCGTGCCCCATCCGGCCTGCCGCGTTGAGGATGGGCGCCAGGCGAAAACCGATGTCGAAACTGTCCAGTTCTTTTGCGGCCAGTCCCGCTGTCTCAATCAGCGCCTGGATGCCGCACAGTCTGCACTCAGGCAGCGCACTTAGCCCGTAGCTTGTCAGGATTCTGTTTTCGCCCCGCAGGTCAACAATGTCGGCAATCGTGCCCATTGCGGCAAGGCTCGTTGCGTTCAGCATAAACTCGCGAAGCCCGGGTTCGAGCCTTCCTGCTTGGCCGCCGGGAAGTCGTGGCGGGTTAAATTCGTTTGCTACGGCCCACGCCAGCTTGAATGCCACCATCGCCCCGGCGGAATCCTGGTTCGCATAATTTTTCTCCAGGGCCGGATGAACTATGGCGGAAGCTTGCGGTAAATCTGATTCGAGCTGGTGATGGTCGGTTATTATCAGGCCCAGTCCCAACTGCCCTGCAAGGGCCGCGGCGTCAAATGCCGTGATGCCGCAATCGACAGTAATCAAAAGTTTGGTGCCCGATTTTGCCAGCGACCGCACGGCCTCGCCGTTTAGGCCGTAGCCCTCCTCGATGCGATGTGGTATGTAGTAATCGACGTCGGCGCCGAGCAATTTCAGGATTTGCCACAGGATTGCAACGCCGGTGATGCCATCGACATCATAATCGCCATAGAGCGTGATTTTTTCTTTTTGCTGGACAGCCTGCTTTATTCGCCGGACCGCCCCTTCAATTCCGGGCATCTGTTCCGGCCCGATGAGCTGGGTCAATTTGGGCCGCAGGAATACCGAGCCGGCCTGCACATCGGTTACGCCGCGATTGATTAGCGTCTGTGCCAGGAGAGGCGAGACCTTCAGTGATTTGGCAAGGTGTGTGGACTCTGCCGAATGTGCGTCCGCGGAGCGGATTATCCATCGCTTGGTTCGCTTAGTTCTGGCGGTTGCGGCAGCCGGCATTTAGGGTCCGTCCTTATGCTTTTCCTGATTATTTGGCGTTCATTGTTCACCCCGTTAGAAAAACGACTCTCTTTTCTAACGGGGTTCATAGTTCGTTGTTCGTCGAGCAACTACAAACTATAAGCATCAACGAACGCATTCAACTGTCAGCTATTATATACCAGAAAGCCGGTGCCGATTGCAAGGATTGTTTTTTATGCCCTCATACAAGAGAGGACCTTCTTGCCTTTGAGGTCTTCGTAGAACATTAGAGTTCTTTTATGTAATCGCGGGCGGCAAGGGCGGCGATAGTGCCTTCGCCGCAGGCGTTGGTTATCTGGCGGATTTTCTTGGAACGCACATCACCCGCTGCATATATACCCGGCACCGATGTCTGCATATCGTCGTTAGTAACAATGCAGCCGACAGGGTCCAAATCAACAACGCCCTGTAAGAAGTTAGTATTGGCCATGAAACCTATGTACACAAAGACACCCTGGACATCGATTATTCTTTCCTCATTGGTCTGACGTTCCTTCGCAGTGATGGACGTAACTGTTTTGTTGCCATTTATGGAAGTAACGATGTAGTTTAGCAGAAACTTTGCGTTCGGCTTTTTCTTAACTCTTTCCTGCAGACTCTGCCGGGCCTTCATAAAGGAGCGATATGCTATGAAGGTTACGCTTTTGGCGAAGCCGAGAAGCGATTCGCCTTCCTGCAGGCCCGAGTCGCCGCAGCCGATAACGGCGACGTCCTTTCCCTTATAGAATGGGCCGTCGCAGGTCGCACAATACGAGACGCCTTTGCCGTAGAATTTATCTTCGCCGGGGACGTTTAGTTTCTTGAGGACGCTGCCTGTGGCGACTATCAAGGTCTTGCCGGTATATGAGCCATTGTCCGTTGTGATTTGGACCGCCTTTTCGAGAGGCTCTACTTTGGTTACTTCGGCAAACTCAGTAATTTGTGTGCCGAATTTGAGGGCCTGCTGTTTAAATTTTTCCGTCAGGTCCATTCCGTTTATGCCATCCGGTGTGCCGGGCCAGTTTTCTATATGGGCAGTCAATGCCACACGACCGCCGCAGGCCATTTTCTCCAATAATAGCGTGTGGAGGCCTTCTCTTGAGGCGTAAATTGCAGCGGTCAGGCCTGCCGGACCGCCTCCTATAATAATGACATCATACAGAGCGTCGGGCATTTTTGAGCCATCCTCGGGTTTAATCTAAATGCGACTCGATTTTTTTCTTTATGTCGGATTCGAAGTTCGGCGTAACGCCGGTCATCTGGTCAACAAGCTCGCCATTTTTATAAAAGTTTAATGTAGGGATGCTCATAATGCCGTTGTCGATGGCGACCTGGCGCTGGTCTTCGACATTGACTTTGCAGACCTTCACCTTTCCTTCGTATTCTTCGGCGATTTTATCGAGGACCGGCCCAGCCATTCTACACGGGCCGCACCATGGCGCCCAGAAATCTACAAGCACCGGAACCTCGGCCTTTAGAACTTCGGTTTCGAACTGGTCATCGCCGATGTTGATTGGTTTTACTTCTTCCATTGCCGTCTCCTTACAGCAAAAAGCATCAAAAATCAATCCGCCACAGGCGGACAAGAATCAAAACCAGATATTAAGGGGCAAAATGGTTTGTGTCAAATATGTTTGCGGTTCTTTTTCGGCGTGTGTGAACCTGCCGTAAAACCCGTGGTGAAACCACGGTCTAATTATTTAGCCCTACGGAGTCTGTCCGAGTAATTGATTTAGTTATGCTTTTTTATCTTTTTTTTGGCCTTAACTTCAAATTTCACACGGCGATACTCTATTTGCGGCGCAAATTAAACTCTTGCCTTTCAAGACGGCTGTAA
>Ga0315291_10002092_pt1 | contig 26376 bp, 19 predicted proteins | sample YL17G12_20_MG_FD_203070 | JGI IMG/M metagenome (GOLD analysis project Ga0315291, IMG submission 203070) | Sediment microbial communities from Yellowstone Lake, YNP, Wyoming, USA - YL17G12_20 | ecosystem: Environmental > Aquatic > Freshwater > Lake > Sediment | place: USA: Wyoming | collected...
TCCGAGCGGATGATGATGAGGTCGTCCATTTCCGAGTTATCGAAGGAGACCTTGCCCTGGATGACGTCGTTGACCACGGTCTGGCCGATGCCGGTGCTCTTGAAACGTATGACCTTGGGCCGGTCCGGGGCATGGACCTTCTTGTCCCGGCAGCGGCCGTCGTATTTGGGCTTGCCGCCCGTCTTGAGCGCCAGCTCGCGCATCTGTTCAAGCTCCGCGGGAGTGCAACTGCAATAATAAGCCTTGTCCTCCGTCACCAGCTTTTCCGCCAACTCCAGGTAAACCGGGAGGCGAGTGCCCTGGAAAACCGGGTCCTCATCCCAACTAAGACCCAGCCACTTGAGACCACCCATGATCGCGTCCGTGTATTCCTGCTTGCTCCGCTCCCGGTCGGTGTCTTCAATCCGGAGCAAAAACTTACCGCCCCGGTGCCGCGCGTAGAGCCAGTTGACGATCGCGGTGCGCGCCGACCCGATGTGCAGATGCCCGGTCGGGCTGGGAGCAAACCTCACTCTCACCTCATCCATCATCTTCTCCCGCAAACGGGGTCAGAGCTCTACTTTGAACCAAGCGGGCTGCTAAAGTCACAAGTCACGCTCTGACCCCAACTTGACTCATCATTTGCTCTTCAAACACACTTTCACGGGCTGGTAGCTCAGCCGGTGGATTGGGCAGGGGCCGTGCTCAAGCAAGGCCTGCTTGTGGTCCGCGGTGGCGTAGCCCTTGTTCCTTTCAAGGTTGTAATGCGGGTAATTCTTTGCCAACTGCTCCATCATCCGGTCCCGCTCCACCTTGGCGATGATGCTGGCCGCGGCAATGGACAGGCAACTCTGGTCGCCCTTGACGATTGCGCGCGACTGGGGGAAGGGCAGCGGGTGAAGCCCGTCCACCAGACAGAAGTCCGCGGGCACCGCCAAGGCCTCCACCGCCCGGTGCATGGCCATGAGCGACGCCCGGAAAATGTTGAACCGGTCAATCTCCTGCGCGCCGGCCTCGCCCACTGAAACCGCCACCGCTTTATCCCTGATCAAGGCATACAATTCCTCGCGCTGCTTCCTGTTCAGCTTCTTGGAATCGCGCACGGCCCAGAGCCGGCTCCGCTTGGGAATCTTCTCCGGCAAGATCACCGCCGCGGCAACCACCGGCCCGGCCAGCGGGCCTCTCCCGGCCTCGTCCACCCCCGCGATTGACTTGAAGCCCAGCTTCCGGACCAACGCCTCTTCCTTCATGTCCGGCACTCGCTTGCCCAGATCAAACAACTTCGGACCTTTAACTCTCGACATCGCCTAAATATTGTGAAGGCATTGATAAGTTTGTCAAGCAAAATTCCCTAAAGCGAAACATTGTGCGCGGACAAGAGTGTCCGCGCCCCTCGTCCGCGCCCCTCGTCCGCGCCCCTCGTCCGCGCCCCGAATTTTGGTCCTGCGCTCTCGGCTGTGCTTTGCTTTAATCAGCGGTTCTGGCTATATTGAAAAGGGGAGGGAATGGTCATGGAGAAGTATCCGGTGATCCTGCGTGAAGTTGTGGGGTATGACTACAACAAGATCCGAGAGGTCATCGCCGCGGGCATGGCGGAGCTTGAGCAGAAGCCGCATGGCCGGGTGTTTGTCAAGCCCAACGTCATCTTCGCCCACAAGCGTTACGCAACCAAAGGCTACACCAACCGGGTTTTCCTCAGAGCGCTGCTGGAAGAACTTTCCTCGAGAGCGGAGGTGGATAAGATCACGCTTGGCGAGCACTGTGCGGTGACCGTGCCCACGCGCTACGCCTTCAGCGAGGCCGGGTACAACGAGTTTAAGACCATCCCCAAGGTCAAGTTCAGCTACATTGAGGAAGAGCCGAAGATTTACGTTGACTTGAAGAAAGGCACTTTCCACAAACGCCTGCCGGTGGCCAAGACTTTGCACCAGGCCGACTATAAGGTCTGGGCGCCGCGTCTCAAGCACCACGCCACGGCCAAGATCACTTGCGCGCTCAAGTTGAATTTGGGGATCGTTGATTCGCGGACCCGTCTCAAGGGCCACGACTGGCATTTGGAGGAAGAGATTGCGGATTTTTATGAAGTTGGGAACCCGGACTTTGTCGCGGTGGACGCAATCGAGATCGGGCAGCAGGCGGAGCTGGTGCCCAAGGTCAAGCAGATCAACCTGGTCATGATGGGCACCAAGGGCGTGGCCATTGATTCGGTGGCCGCGCGGATCATGGGCTTCACCAGCTCGGAGATCAACCATTTGCGGATCGCGCGCGAGCGCGGCTGGGAGCCCACAACCGACGACAAGGTCGAAATCAGGGGCGACCTCACCCTCGAGCAGTGCCGCGAGCGGGTGGGCGTGCTCGACCGCACCTTCCACGACCCGCGCGAGTTGGACACTCCCATCCGGAGCTACGTGGGCCAATACGCCAAGGACGGCCACGAATGCAAGGTCGGGTGCCTGAACATGATCGATACCTCGCTCTCGATCTTCAACGCCTATGACCCGGGCTGCCTGAAGAGAGCGCGTCCCGTGGCGGTGGTGGTGGGCGAGTATGAAGGCGACGTGGACGGCAAGGGCTATCCGATCATCATGCTGGGAAGCTGCGCCAAGGTCAAAGGGAAAACGAAAGGCTGGAGCATCCGCATCCCGGGCTGCCCGGTGCTGGTGCCGTTCTTCATCATGCCCGGCGCGTTTATCTTCGGGCTCAAAAGCCCGTACATGGACCCAAGCGCGCTATTGCCTTATCCCTATTTCTTCGCGGTCTCTTACGCGCATAAGGCGGTGAACTGGTTCAGGACGCAGTATTACAAATTCAGCAAGTAGAGCTAATCTTTTCTGACTTAGGAGCGGGTGCTTTTGATTTCGAAGGCCTCATGTAAAATCATATTTTCTCAATTATATCATGGTGTTAAGCCAGCCTCAGTCTGATGAAACAATTTATTTGTTTTTTTAATCATTTTTTTCTTGACAATTAGATCACGAGGCGTCAAAATTATAACAGCTCATCTACCATGTTGTAGAAGGAGTAACGATGCCGTCTCCGAAAGGAGGCGGCGTCAGCTTTTTATAGCATTGCAGAATTCCTCACATTCCTTTTCCAGCTTTCTGCGTGTATCGCCCCCGGTTTCTTGGACTCGTGCTACGTAGCGTCCCGCTTTAAGGCGGGACTACGCAGAGTAGCATCGGGCTCAAGAACCCCCGCCGCCCGCTGCAACCCTCTCCTTGATTTCTCTCTTCATGCCACTGTCCCTCCCGTCCCCAATTTAACCCAATTCCGTGTCCAAAGAAATCGGTGGCAACTCAAAGAGAACTCATACTAGCCTCTCAAATTTTTTTGCATTTCGTAATATTCTTACCATTCCCGTAAATTCGAGTCAAGCCGGTCCATTTTTGTCGAATTTGAATCTCAGGAAATAGATCAGGGGCCAGGGGAGTACGAGGATGGTGCTGAGCAGTGAGAGGTGCCATCCCTGGGTTATGAGGCTGCTTCCGAGTTTGGCGACCCGGTCGGGCGGCGCGGCGAGTCCGCAGACCAAGAGCCCGAACCAGACGTAGAAATAGAGGATGGCGTGGAAGTGGTATTTGAGGAGATAGACCAGCTTTTTGGCCACGCCCTTTTCCGGATATCCGATTTCAGTTGAGGTCATTGTCTCTCCTACAAGTTTAACAAAATCGTAAACGGCATGATGACGATGATCACGAGCATCAACGCCCACAAGACCAGCGTCTTCTTCCGCTCGCTCCACTCATGCTTGAATTCCACCCACCTGAACGACAGCGAGAACATGAAGACCAGCAGGAACCAGTCGATAAAATTGGTGAGCGGGATGCCCAGCGGCCGGGTCGGGTAGCGCATGCCGCTGGGGAAGAATTGCGCGAAGAACCTTGAGACCGGGTTGTCGGGCGTGGTCATCCAGACCTGGTTTGAAAAGTTGTAGGGATCGACCACGCCCGCGGTGATTGCGCGCAGGCCCTGTTTGCAGGGCACCCAGACCCACCAGTTATAGATTGAGGCCAGGGGGTCTTCGATCAGGTCGATCATGACCAGGAGCGATGCGTCCATGGCCGCGAGCAGGACCAGGGTTTTGAGGAATGAGCCTTTGAACAAGGCAAAATTTTGCTTTTCCTCCCGGAAGCCGTCCAATTCGCAGGTCTTAAGGGAACGCGGTCCGTACACGATCCGGTTGCTGAATTCGATCACGATGTAAACGATGGCCACCCACGACATCGGGTTGAGCAGAGGGGTGGCGTAAACATAGACATGAAAGCCCGGATAGATGTAAGCGCCGCAGAGCACGCCGATGTTCTCCACGACCGCGGTGAGAAAAAACCCGGCCGAGAATTCGCGGAGGGTCCTTTTCCATCCGTGCACCCAGGTCGAATGCATGAAGCACAAAATGAAGAGGGAGATCAGGCTGACCTCAAAGGTGGACTTGAGGTAAACCGCCGGCTCGATCCCGAAAAACCTGAATAAGGCCTCGACCACTTGCCTGCCTCCTTCTCATTAGTCATCATGGGCCACTGGGGCCGGTGCTTAATGCCGGCGCCGGCAACCCGGAAGCGGCCCTTGTCATGCCCAGACTATCAAATTGATGAGCGCTGTCAAATTCGCCGGGGGCTTGCCTTGATCCGCTTTAGGCAAGACCCCTCAAAATTCTCTGCTTTTGCGGTTTGTAAAAATCATGGGCAAGGAACCAAACGCAGCCACTGGTTTCGAAAAGAGAAACCGGCCGCGACCAGGTCAAGAGCCGGCTCTGCATTTCATTGGGGCTTTTTAGCAAGGCGGAAAGGCGCAAAAGTTGGAGGTTGCCGGGAAGGGAAGTTTCTGCTAAGCTATCTGCACGATTTGATGTTTAGAACTGTACTAACGCGGGCCGGTTGCATGATCGGCCTTTTGATTATTTTCTTTGCGCCGGGGCTGGCCCAGGCCCAGGTGGTGAAGGAGGTCAGGGTCGCGGGCCTGCGCGCGCTGGAGGAAAACACGGTCCGGGCGTATATCGAGCTCAAGCCGGGCGATGAATTCTCCCTTGACACGGTTGACTCGGACATCAAGCGCTTATACGGCTCGGGCCTGGTGGAGGACGTTAAGGTTGAGGAAAACGCGGTCCCGGAAGAGCCGGGTTACGTGATTATTACCTACGTGATCATTGAGAAATGGATGGTGCGCGAGGTCCGGTTTGAAGGCAACCGCAAGGTCAGCGCGGAAGACATCAAGAACCTGGTCAGCATCCCCGCGCACAGCATCTTCAACCCGGAAAAACTCGCGGAATCGGTCGAGAAGATAAGAAAAGAATATGCGGCCAAGGGGATGTTCCTCACCCGGGTCGGGCCCAGGGTGGAAGAGGTGAAGGAAGGCGTGGTGGACATCGTGTTTGAGGTTGAGGAGCATCCCAAGCCTCCGGTGGCCAGGGTCGGCATTTACGGGAGCCGGAAGCTGCGCACCGGCCAGATCCGAAAAATAATGGTCACCAAACAGCAGTGGTATCTTGCCGGCTCCAGCAAGTTCGACCAGGACCTCCTGGACGAGGACCTGTTCCGGGTTTATACCTTCTACCTCGATAACGGGTTCCTGGAGTCGAAAGTCCAGAACCCGCAGGCGTACCTGGACCCTGATCAGGAAAGGGTTTACGTCTCGATGTTCATCCAGGAGGGGGACCAGTACAAGGTTGCCCAGGTGCGGGTGCAGGGGGACCTGGTTGCTTCCGAGGAAGACTTACGCAAGGGCTTAAGCCTGATTGAAGGCGAGATTTACAGCGAGAGCGTGGTGCGGCGGGACCTCCAGTACCTTTCGGACACCTACAGCAATCTCGGGTATCATCTGGCGCAGATCGACCGGGACCTGCGGCTGGAAAAAAGTTTGCGCCTGGTCTATATCACCTACAACATCCGCAAGGGGCCGAGGATTTATCTGGAACGGATCAACGTCAAGGGCAACCTCCGCACCCTGGACCCGGTCATCCGCCGGGAGCTTGCGATCCGGGAAGGCTACCTCTATTCGGACGCGGACGTGCGGCGGAGCAAGTCCCGGCTGATGCGGCTGGGATATTTTGAACAGGTCGATAGCTTTGACCGTCCCGGTTCGGAGCTGGACCGGATGGTGCTGGACTTCGGGTTGAAGGAAGCGAAAAGCGGGACGCTGATGGCCGGAGCGGGATACAGCTCCCTGGAGCAGTTCTTCCTCAGCCTCCAGTACCAGCAGCGGAATTTCCTGGGACGGGGATACAACCTCAATACCACGCTCCGGAGTTCCTCGTTCGCCACCGACTTCTTCTGTGACTTTGAAGACCCCTATTTACTCCAGAGCGACTATCACCTGGGGATCAACGCCTATTCCTACCGGACCAGGTACTACTATTTTGACGAGAGCCGCACCGGGGCCGCGGTCACCATCGGCCGCAAGCTGCCCCATACCGAATATTCCTACGGATTTTTGGCGTACAGTTGGGACTTAGCCGACCTGGAGCACTTCTCCGAGGCCTCCAGGATCTACGAGCGCGTGCCCAACAACGCCCCCACCAGCAGCCTGACCCTGAGCTGGAAGCGCAACGCGCTCAACAACTACATGGACCCCACCCGCGGGAGCTATTCGGTGGCCAGCGCGGAATACGCCGGAGGGCCGCTGGGAGGGGAGAACAATTTCACCAAGGCGCTCGCGGAAACCAGGTACTACCTGCCGCTGCCGGGCAAAAAAATCGGCCATTACCTGGCCCTGCGCGGAAGGCTGGCTTACCTCTGGAACCCGGACTCCGAAAAATTGCTCATAACCGAAAGGTTCTTCCTCGGAGGCTCCAACTCGCTGCGCGGGTACGAGCCGGGATCAGTCAGCCCGGTCTATGTCGAGGACACCGGCGAGGAGACCAGGATCGGGGGCAACAAAATGCTGCTGCTGAGCGCGGATTACATCATCCCGCTCGGACCCAGCGGGTTCAAGCTCGCGCTTTTCTATGACGCCGGAAACGCATACAATGATAATCAGGGGATCGACCTGGACCAGCTGCGGCAGGACTGGGGCGTGGGAGTGCTCTGGTCCAGCCCGCTCGGCCCCTTGCGCTTCGAACTGGGGTTCCCCATCGAGCGCGAAGAGGGCGAGGAAACCCAGGTGTTCAATTTTGGCATGGGCACGGTATATTAAACTTGCCCTTCGAAGCCCCGCTTCAAGCGGCGGCGAAGTAGGGTCAAACAAGGAGGACCCGGATGAAAAAGCTCATAACGGCTTTATTTATTATTGCGGCAATGCTCGCGGGGAGCGGCAGGGCCCGCTCGGCTGAGCTCGCCGCAAGCCAGGCGCCCGGCCCGGTCAAGGCCCCGGCCAAGGCCCCGGCGCCCCCGGTGCAGGCGGTCCAGGCCGGCCCGGTGAAGATCGGCTTCATCAACGTCCGGCGCGCGGTGTCGGAGAGCGACCGCGGCAAGGCGGCCATTGACCGCCTGCAGACGGAAGTGAACCAGACCAAGACCAAGCTGGACGCGAAGAAAAAAGAGATCGATAGCCTGAGGGCGGCCTATACCGCGGACCAGGCCAAATGGGACACGGCCACCCGCAAGGCCAAGGAAGACGAGATCAATTCCAAGGGCAAGGCGCTGCAGCGCGAGGCCGAGGACTACGAGGAATATTACAACAAGCGCGAAGGCGAGACCTTGAAGCCGATCATTGACTCGCTCAACCAGGTGATCACCGAGATCGGCAAGAAGGAAGGCTATACCGTGATCTATGACGTGTCCGGCGCGATCCTCTACATCAACCCCGCAACCGAGGTCACCGACAAGGTGATCCGCAACTTCAACGCCAGGAAATAGAGCCATGGCTAAAATACATCCCACGGCAATAGTCGACCCCGGGGCCGAACTCGCGGAGAGCGTGGAAGTAGGACCCTACGTCATCATCGGCCCCAAGGTGAAGATCGGCCCGGAAACCACCATCGGACCCCATACCGTGATCGAGGGCCCCTGCGCCATCGGCGGCCAGAACCGGATCGGCGCCTTCAACCACATCGGCGGGCCGCCCCAGCACGTCGCCTACAAGGGCGAGGACACAGCCCTGGAAATCGGCAACTGCAACCTGACCCGCGAATACGTCACCATGCACCGGGGCACGGTGCAGGGAGGCGGAAAGACCGTGGTCGGCCACTGGAATTTCATCATGATCGGCTGCCATATCGCCCATGACGACATCGTCCACAACGGCGTGATCATGGCCAACACCGCCCAGCTCGCCGGCCACGTGGAAGTCATGGACAACGCCTTTTTCGGCGCCATGTGCGGCGTTCACCAGCACGCCCGGGTCGGAAGGGCGGTCATGGTCGGAGGCCTCTCCGGTGTGGCCATGGACGCCCCGCCCTTCAGCATGGTGATCGGCGAGCGCGCCAGGTTCGTCAGCCTCAACAAGCTGGGGATGCAGAGACTCGGGTTCAAGGACGAGACCGTGCAGACGATCAAAAACGCCTACCGCATCCTCCACGGCGGGGACCTGCTCATCGACGATGCGCTGAAAAAGGTGGAAGAGGAGTTCGGGAATTGTCCCGAGGTGAAGGAAATCATCGAATTTTACCAAAGCTCGAAACGGGGTGTCATCAGCAGGTGATTCCCGCGGACCAAACGCTCGGAATTCTGGCCGGCGCCGGCAAACTCCCGATCTACATGGCCGCGGCCGCCCGGCAAAAGGGCTGGCGCGTGACCGTGATCGGCCCGGAGGACCGGCTGGAGCCCGGCATCGAAAAATACGCGGACAAGATCAGGACTTACCGCTTCGCGCGGCTTAAGGAGTTCCTGGACCTTGTTTCCGAGGAAAAAATTTCCACCGCGGTAATGGCGGGCAAGATGGACAAGCGCTGGCTCTACGAGCCGGGCGTGCAGTTTGATGAGTTGTGCTTGAATTCGCTCAAGTCGCTCCCCGACCAGAAAGACGACACCCTCATGTCCAGGCTGGTGGAGATTCTGGAGGAACGGGGCGTGCGGGTCCTGGAACTGGTGGAATTGATCGGCGGCTGGCTGGCGCCCAAGGGCGCCTTCAGCGCCAAAGCTCCGGACGAAAACCAGAGGCGCGACATCGCCTTCGGGTTCAAGGTGGCCAAGGAAATCGGACGGCTGGACATCGGGCAGACCGTGGCCGTGCTTGACCGGGCAGTGCTCGCGGTCGAGGCCATTGACGGCACGGACATGACCATCCTCCGCGCCGGCCAGATCAGCCCCAGGGCGGTGGTGGTCAAGGTGTTGAAGCCCGGCCAGAGCCTCAAGTTCGACGTGCCGGTGGTGGGGATGAGCACGGTCCAGTCCATGGTCCAGGCCAAGGCCGCGGTGCTGGCGGTGGAAGCCGGCAAGTGCTTGGTGGTGGAGAAAGAGGAAATGGTGGCGCTGGCCGAGCGCAATTCCATCTCGCTGTTCGGGTTCGAAAATGGCTGAAGCGAAAAAAGTGCGGGTGGGCGTGATCGGGGTAGGGTACCTCGGCCGCTGGCACGCGCTGCGCTGGAAGGAAGTCCCCTGCGCGGTGCTGGCGGGGGTGGCGGACGCAGACCCGGTCCGCGGCCGGCGGGTGGCCGAGGAAGCCGGATGCGCGGCCTGCGCGTCAAACGAGGAACTGCTGGACAAGGCGGACGCGGTCTCGATCGTGGTGCCCACGGTCCACCATTACGCGGTGGCCAGACAGGCCCTGCTCGCGGGCAAGGACATCCTGCTCGAAAAACCGATGACCATGAACCTGGAAGAGGCCGACGAACTGGTGGAGCTGGCCCGGGCAAAAAAAAGGATTTTCATGGTCGGCCACCTCGAGCGCTTCAACCCCGCGGTCAGGGCCCTCGCCGGGATGCTCTCCAGGCCCGCGTTCATCGAAGCCCACCGGCTCGGAGCTTTCCTGGAAAGAGCGTCAGACATAGACGTGGTCAGGGACCTCATGATCCACGACCTCGATATCATCCTCAGCCTGGTCAAGGCCAAAATCTCCAGGGTCAGCGCCATGGGCGTCGCCGTGCTCAGCGACAAAATAGACATCGCCAACGCCCGGCTCGAATTTGAGAACGGTTCGGTCGCCAACCTCACAGCCAGCCGCGTCAATTTGGGAGAACCCATGCGCAAGATCAGGATCTTCCAGGCCGATAATTACATATCGCTGGACTACCAGAAAAAGGAGATGGCGGTCTTCACGCTCGGAGAGGGCGACGACCAAAACCCCATGAGCCGGATCAAGATCAAAAAGGCCGAGATCGGGGATGAAGACGCGCTCCGGGCCGAACTGGCCGCGTTCGCGGAGGCAGTGCTCACCCGCCGGGAACCCGCGGTCACGGGCGAGGAAGGCCGGCGGGCCCTGGAAGCGGCATTGGCGGTCAACCGCGAGATCGACAAGAGCCTCAAAAAATTTTTCGCGGGCGCCAAATGAAAGTCGGGGAAACCAGACTCCAGGACCTCCAGGGCTTGGCCAAGTTCCGCCAGGCCATCAAGTACGTGACGCCCTATTTCGTCCCGTACAAGAAGTCCGTCTGGTGGGTGGCCGTGCTGTCAATGTTGTCAAACATTTTCGAGCCCTCGCTCGCGCTCTGCATCAAGCCGTTCATGTACTATGTCTTCGTCGAGCACAACCTGATCGTGGCGGCAATGGTCCCGTTCGGACTGGTGGGGCTGTTCTTCATCCGGGAGAGCACCACTTTCCTTTACGAGTACAGCCGGGAGAAGCTCAGCATCAGCGTGGTTCAGGACCTGCAGTGCTCGGTTTACGACCATTTTGTGCACCTGAGCCTGGACCATTACGACAAGCTTTCAACCGGAGAACTCATGTCGCGGACCATCCGCGACACCTCCCACATGCAGAACACCGTGCCCATGGTCATTGATTTCTGCAAGCACTCAATCAAGCTGGTCGCGCTCGCCGCGGTCTGCTTTTACATGCAGCCCATGCTTACCGCCATCGCCTTCATTGTCATCCCGCTCACCGCCTACCCCGTGAGCAGGATCGGCGCGGCGATGAAAAAATTCACCAAGCGCGGACTCAAGCAGGCCGCGACCATCAACGTGCAGATGCAGGAGACCTATGCGGGCGCCAGGATCGTCAAGGCCTTCAGCCAGGAAGACAACGAGCTCCGCAACTACCGCGGCAAGATGAACAAGATGCTGGAACTCCAGCTCAAGTATGCGCGCTCCAAATATCTGCAGGGGCCGATCACCAACATGATCTCGGTGCTGGGGGTGGCGCTGGTGCTGGGGATCGCGTCCTGGTGGGCGGTCACTAACGTGGATACCGCGGTCAGCAGCGGCTGGTGGTTCTTCATCGGCGGCGTCCCGGTCAGGCAGACCACGGAACTGCTGCCCAGGATTACCGAGGGGAGCTACTTCGCGTTCTTTGTCGCCCTGGGCATGATGATCGTACCCGTCCGGGACCTGGCCCGGGTGCAGGGAAACATTCAGACCACGTATGGCGCGGTCGAGAGGGTGGTCGAGGCCTTTGAGAAAAGGCCCACGGTGGTGGAAGCCCCGGACGCGGTGGAGCTCCCGGCCATGGACCGCGAAATCCGCTGTGAAAACGTCAAATTCAAATACCTGGACCAGATGGTGCTCAAGGATTTCAACCTGACCGCAACCAAGGGCGAACTGATCGCGCTGGTGGGGCCGAGCGGCTCGGGCAAGACCACCGTGGTCAACCTCCTGTCCAGGTTCTATGAAGTGACCGGCGGAAAAATAACCATTGACGGCGTTGACATAAGGAAAGCCACGCTCAGAAGCCTGAGAAGGCAGATCGGGATCGTCTCCCAGGAAACATTCCTGTTCAATGACTCGGTGGAGAACAACATCAAATACGGGGCGCTCGACAGGACGCACGAGGAAGTGGTTGCAGCCGCCCAAGCCGCCAATGCCCACGACTTTATCGAGAAACTGCCCGCGGGCTACGAGACCATCATCGGCGAGCGGGGGGTGAGGCTTTCCGGCGGGGAGCGCCAGCGCCTGGCGATTGCGCGCGCGCTTTTGCGGAACCCGCCCATCCTGCTCCTGGACGAGGCGACCAGTTCCCTGGACACCGAGGCCGAGCGCGAGGTCCAGAAGGCGCTCGATAACCTGATGAAGAACCGCACCACCATTGCCATCGCCCACCGCTTGAGCACCATCCGCCACGCGGACCGCATCATCGTGCTCAGCGACGGCCAGATCGTGGAGCAGGGCTCGCACGAAGACCTGCTCAAGAACTCCGGACTCTACCGCCGGCTCTATGAAATGCAGTTCCTGATCGACGAGACGCCCGCATTGAAGCAAGGCTTTGAGCCGGAGCCTTCGCCGGAAAAGTAATGCCCAGGTTGGAAGACTGGCTTTTTGATGCCCGGCCGGGAATGATCGGCGAGATTCTCCGGAGCCCGTTCTCCGCGCTCGGCCTGGTCTATCGCGCGGCCGCAGCCGCCCGGCTCGCGGCGTACCGGAAGGGTTTGCTCAAAAGCCATGCCGCCCAAATCCCGGTGGTGTCAATCGGCAATCTCACGCTGGGCGGTTCGGGCAAGACTCCCGCCGCGATCTGGCTTGCGCAAAAACTGCGGGAGCAGGGATGGAAGCCCGCGCTCTCCAGCCGCGGCTACGGCTCGTCCGGGGAAAATGACCTGCTCGTTATCCGGACCGGGGATTGCCCGGACCCGGGCCGCGCCGGAGACGAAGCCTGCCTCATGGCCAAAAAGCTCGCCGGCGTGCCCGTGATCGTGGGCAAGAGCAGGGTCAACGCCGCAAAAAAAGCGCGTGAACTCGGCGCTGATATCTTGATCCTCGATGACGGACTCCAGCACCTGAAGCTCAAGAGGGAAGTCGATATCGTGCTGGTCGATGGGAAGAGACCGCTCGGGGCCGAGAGAGTCTTCCCGCGCGGAAGACTGCGCGAGCCGCTCTCCGCCCTTAAGCGCGCGCACGCGGTCATGGTCACTCGAAGCGAGGGCCAAGCCGGCGAAACCATTTCCGCGATCAACCGGATCAACCCCGGCGCGCCGGTTTTCAAGATGCGCTACCGGGTTATAAACCCGGACGCCCTTTCCGGACGCAGGGCCTTCGCTTTTGCCGGGATCGCGGACCCGGCTTATTTTTTTGAGACCGCGTTAAGCTGTAAAATAGCGCTGGTCGGGGAAAGGGCTTTTTCGGACCACCATTATTTCAGCGCGCAAGAACTCAAGCAGTTGGAGCGGTCGGCCCGGGCCAAGGGCGCGGAAATGCTGCTCACCACGGAAAAGGACCTGGCGCGGATGGGAGAACTGAAGCCGGATATGCCGGTCCGGGCGCTGGAAATCGAGCCGGACTTTTTCGGGCAAGAGGACGAAATCCTGGGTCTGGTGATCGGCAAAGCAAAGGGAAAAAATGTATAAGCTCTTGAATTATTCGGTTTACCTTGTCTTCCGGCTGTTCATGGCCCTGGGCATGGTTCTGCCCATGGGGCCTACCTTCGCGTTTCTGAGAGTCATGGCTCATGCCGCCTGGCACTTCCTGGGTCCGCTCCGGAAACTCGCGCTCCGGAACCTGGAAATAGCGTTCGGCAAGGAAAAATCCCCGGCCGAGCGCAAACGCATCGCGCGCGAAGCCCTGGTCAACCTCTTTTATTCGGCCGGCGAGTTCCTGTTCATGTCCCGGCTGGCGAAAAACTGGAAAGAGCATTTCACGTTCGAGGGAGACGACGTGATTGAGGACAACATTATCCATAAGCGTCCATTTTTCTGTTTTGGCGGACACCTTGGCGGCTGGACCAACCTGATGATGATGACGGAAAGGTTCAAACGGCACTCCATCCGGGGGGCCGCAGTGATGCGTCCTCAGCGAAACCCCTACATCGACCGCTACCTGCGCGAGCTGCCCCTGAAATACAAGAACGGCTCGATGTTCATCAGCCCCAGGGGCACGGGCAAGGTCATCGAGAAATTCATCATGGAGGGCGGCGTGGTGGGGTTTTACATGGACCAGGAATCCAGGCGCAAGCAGGGCATCCAGGTGGACTTCTTCGGCCTGCCCGCCTACTCCCACGTGGTGCCCGGCTATCTTGCCTGGAAGCACCGCCTGCCCATGTACCCGTCATGGTTCATCCGCAAGAAGCCGGGGCATAACCACCTGGTTTTTCGAAAACCGCTCGAGTTCGTTTACACCGGCGACAAGGAAGCGGACATCCGGGAGGTCACCCAGCGGATCGTCAAGGAATGTGAGGACACCATCCGGCAATATCCGGAGCAGTGGCTCTGGTTCCACAATCGCTGGAAGCGGACCCTGGGGGAAGACCAGCCGAAGAAAGACCGCAAAAAAAAGATTAAGTCCGGCCAATACCTGACCAGCTCGCAGCTGCTCAAGATGATGGACGAGGAAATCGGCGGTTCAGCCCTGAGTTCACCGCAGGGAGAAAAAAAAGATGAATGACCAACTGGAACTGCTCGAACAAAAACTGAACCGCGTCCTGATCGGCAAGCCCGAGGCGGCAAGGCTCTGCCTGGTCGCCATCCTCGCCCGCGGGCATATCCTGATCGAAGACATTCCCGGGATCGGAAAGACAACCCTGGCCCAGGGACTCGCCAAACTCATCGACCTCAAATTCCAGAGAATCCAGTTCACCTCCGACCTCCTGCCCAGCGACATCCTGGGCGTCGCGGTTTTTCTCCCGAGCAAGGAAGCCTTTGAATTTCGGCCCGGGCCCATCTTCAATTCCATCGTGCTGGCCGACGAGATCAACCGCGCCACACCCCGCACGCAAAGCGCCCTGCTTGAGGCCATGCAGGAAAGGCAGGTGTCAATTGAGGGCCGGACCTATCCGCTCCCCGATCCCTTTTTCGTGATCGCAACCCAAAACCCGGTCGAGCATTACGGCACCTACCCCCTCCCCGACAGCCAGCTCGACCGGTTCCTGATCTCCTTGAAGATCGGATATCCCGGGGAATCCAGCGAACTGGAAGTGCTCAAGACCTTGAGCTACGGCTTGAGCGCGGACCGGCTCCCGCCCGTGATTGACGGCGCCCGCCTGGTCGAACTCCAGGACCAGGTTGAAAAAGTGCGCGTTGACGAGAGCCTGCTCCGCTACATCCTGGAAATCATCCAGGCAACGCGCAGCCGCCCGCAAATCCGGCTGGGGGCCTCGCCCCGGGCCGGACTCGGACTCAAGCAGGCCGCAAAGGCCCATGCCTTCGTCTCCGGCAGGGACTACCTGGTCCCGGACGACGTCAAAACCGTTGCCGCGCCCGTGCTCCGACACCGGCTGGTCCTGAAGCAGGAAATCTTCGAGCCGGAGAAGAAAAGCCCGCTGGCCGAAGCCATGATCCAGGAAATTCTGGACTCCATTCCAATCCCCCTGTGATCGCTGAACAAGAAAATTCCGGCCGCCTGCCGATTCGCAGGATTTTGAACCAATAGTTAGATTCGATAGCCCAGCGCTTATGGTCATCAGCTATTTAGATGGACAGGGTAGGTCCGGGATTTCGATAGCCCGGCCATTATGGGCATCAACTAATTAGATGGACAAGGCCGTTTCTGAATTCGATTGGCCCGGCCATTCATGGTTTAACCTGAGGTTGTAACTCGGTTTAGATAGCCCGGCCATTCATGGCCGGGAACGGCGAAAGCGCACCCCCCTCGCTGCGGCCCGCGCCCGCCGCGGGCCGCAGCAAGACGGAGAGAGCCCCGGTTCCCCGGCGCTGAAGCGCCGGGCTATCGAAAACCTGGCCTACCGGTCAAATTATTTGGTTGATGACCATAAGCTCCGGGCTATCGAAAAATCTCTCACCCGTCAAAATATTTAGGTGATGACCATCATGGCCGGGCTATCGCAATCGAGTCATCCGGGGCGCATAACGCATAATAATTGACACCGTGGACCTGCCTCTGGCGCATAAGAGCATAATTTGCTAAAATAAAACCAGGCTGATGCGGAAGCGGGCTTTGCTGGTAATGTTGCTGTTGGCTCCCGGGCTCTTGCTCTCGGCAAAGGACCCTTGTCTCCTCGCCTACCAGTCGGCAGACGATGCCTCCAGGGCTTTCCTCAAAAATAAAAAACAGACCCGGTATCATTCCGCCTGGGAAAAGGTCATAACCAGGTTCGAGCGAATCGCCAAGTCCCATCCCTCCTGCGAAAAAGCCGACGACGCGCTGTTCCGCGCGGGCAAGCTCCGGCTTGAGTGCCAGAGGATGTCCGGCTTGAAAGACGACAAGGAGAACGCGCTCGCGGACTTTGAAGACCTGGCGCGTAAATATCCCAAGAGCAGCCTGGCGGACGACTCTCTGCTTTACGCCGGCAAAATTTATCTGGACTTGAAAGACAAGGAGTCCGCGGGCAGGGCCTTCCGTCAAATCCTGGTCCTCTATCCCCAGGGCGACTGCGGGTCACAGGCCCGGAAATATCTCCATGACCTGGGCCCGGCCGCGCAAAAGCTGGACCCCGCGGAGTTCGGAGACACCGAGACTCCCGGAAAAATCTTCGCCGCGGCCTCGCCGGAGGAAGCGGCAAACCGCGGCCAGGCCGGGGCGCCGCTCCGAAACAATGACGCCATCGCGCTGATGCTCTCGAATCCCGGGGCGCAAATTTTGCCGCGGGCCCGGGTGGAAGAGTTGAGGTACTGGTCCGCGCCCAGCTACACCAGGGTCGTGCTCGACCTGGACCGCAGGGCGGAGTTCAGCCCGCCGCGGCTCTTGCGGCCCGACCCCGCGATCAGGACTCCGCCCCGGATTTATTTCGACCTGCTCAACACCGAACTGAGCGCCGGCTTCAGGTCCAGGTACAGCTACAAGGATAATTGCTACGAGCTCCAGATCGCCGACGGCCTGCTCGAGAGGGCGCGCGCCGGACAGTTCAAGCCCGAGGTGGTGCGGGTGGCGCTCGATTTGAAGTCCATCCGCGATTTCAAGGCCTTCGAGTTCCCGGGCGGGGACGGCGCCGGCTGGAGGATCGTAATTGACATCTACGGCGAGCAGGCGGAGGTGATCCCCGGGCCCGGCCCGGCCGTGAAGCCCCTGCCCCAGGCCCCGGTATCGCCCACGCCCGGACCGAAGCCGGGCCCGGCCCCCAAGCCCGCCGGCAAACGATCGCTGATCTTCATCATCGACCCCGGCCACGGCGGCAAGGACCCCGGAGCGGTCGGCAAGAAGAACACCCGCGAGAAGGACGTTGCGCTGGCGGTGGCCGAAAACCTGGAGCGGGAACTGGCCCGGCAATTCCCCTCCGCCAAAATCATGCTCACCCGCGGCAACGACCGATACGTCTCCCTGGTCGAGCGCACGGCCAAGGCCAACGCCCTGGCCTCCAACCACGTCGATTCCCGGGACGCGGTCTTCATTTCCATCCATTGCAACGCCACCCCCGGCCGGAGTGCCGCGGGCATAGAAACCTACTACCTCGATAACACCACCGACCGCGCCGCGCTCAAGCTGGCGGCCCAGGAAAACTTCGTGAGCGAGGAACTGATGCAAGACGCGGGCGCGGACATCACCAACAAAATCCTGGCGGACCTCACCACCAACGACAAGGTCAACCAGTCCATCCCGCTCGCGGACTGCATCCAGAAGGCCCTGGTCAGGGAACTGAAATCCAAATATTCAGGAGTGAGCAACCTGGGGGTGAAGAAGGCGCCGTTCTGGGTGCTGACCGGCGCGACCATGCCCTCGGTGCTGGTGGAGTTGAGCTTCCTCTCCAATCTGCAGGAGGAGCGGCGTCTTTCGCAGCCCTCGTACCAGAAATCGCTCTCGCGCGGGATCGCCGCGGGGGTGAGAGAATATGAGAGACGGATGGAATCGGGACTGGTGGTTTTGCCCTGAATGAGCGAGACCAAGGAAATTCGCGCCATGGTCCTGGCCGCGGGCCTGGGCTCGCGCATGTCCCAGGGGGGGGAGGCTCGTCCCAAGCCCCTGGTGGAGCTGGGGGGAGCGCCGCTTATAAAATATTCGATTGCCGCGGCGCGCAAGGCCGGCTTTGACGAGGTGGTGATCAACCTGCACCACCGCGCGGACGAGGTTCAGGGCCAAATCGGCGCCGGCCGGGAACTGGGTGTCCGGATCAACTGGCTTTTCGAGCCGGAAATCCTGGGCACCGGGGGCGGGGTCAAAAACGCCAACCGGGTGTTCCCTGCCCAAAACTGGCTCATTTTGAACGCGGACTCGGTCACCGACCTCGGACTGAAAAGCCTGCTCTACTTCCACAAGCGCTACCGGCCCGCGGCAACCATGGTCCTGACGCAATCCCGAAAGAAATATAATCCGGTATATACGGACTCGCTGGGCAGGGTCAGAAGGATCGGCAATTTCCCCGAGACCCTCAAAGAGGAAGTGACTCTCTCCAAATTCGCGTTCTGCGGCATCCAGGTGGTTAGCGGCCGGCTGCTGGACTATTTGCCCGAGGGCTTCAGCCGCATGATTGAGGACGGCTATTTCCGGGCGCTGGAAAAGGGGGACGCGGTCCTGGCCCATGTCTTCCACGGGCTCTGGCTCACCTTTGACGAGCCGCAAAGCCTTTCGCAGGCGGGCGAAAAATACGCGGCCGTGCTCGCCCGGCTCTTAAGATAGATTCCGGCTCCTGCCGGTCCCGGATTGCCGGCGCTGGAATACTCTGAAAAACTTCAAGGCCTCGAACCAGAGCACGGACGCGGCCCCGGCCGCGAGGCAGAGCGTGAGTTGGCCGGCGCCGAGGAACCCGAAGTGGAAAACGTTTCTAAGCGCCGGGAGATAGAGCACGAGCATGAGGAACAGCGCCGCGCCGCTGACCACCCACCACAGGGCCTGGTTGGGGGCTTTGAACATTTGGATGATGGTGCGGGTCCAGGACCGGTTGGTCAAAATCACGCTCAGGTTGGCCGCCACCAGGGTGCTGAAGGCCATGGCCCGGGCAACGTCCTCGCCCAGGCCGCGGGATTTGGCGAACAGGAAAACCCCGAACGAGAACGCAAACAGGCTCAGGCCCTGGGCCACGCTCACCCAGATGGTGCGGGAGCCGAACAGCCGCTCGCCCCGGGCGCGGGGCGGCCGCTCCATTATGTCCGGCTCAGCGTCCTCGGACTCAAAAATGATCGAGCAGGCCGGGTCGATAATCAGCTCCAGGAACACCACGTGCACGGGCATGAGCAGGAGCGGCCAGCCGGAGAAAAATACCGGGACCACGGACAGGCCGACAATGGGCACGTGGATCGCAAAGATGTAGGCCACCGCCTTTTTGATGTTGTCGTAAATCCGGCGTCCCATTTTGACCGCGGCCACGATCGATGAAAAATTATCGTCGAGCAGCACCAGGGCCGCGGACTCCCGCGCCACGTCGGTGCCTCGTCCGCCCATGGCCACTCCGATGTTGGCGGCTTTCAGCGCCGGCGCGTCGTTGACCCCGTCTCCGGTCATGGCCACCACTTCCCGGTTGGCCTTGAGCGCGTTGACGATCCTGAGCTTCTGCTCGGGCGCCACCCTCGCGAAAATATTAACCTCGCCTATCCTGCGCACGAGCTCTTCTTCGCTCATCTCCAGAAGTTCCGGCCCGGTGATGACCCGCTCGGGGTTTTGAAGCCCGATCCGGCGCGCGACATTGACGGCGGTACCGGCATAGTCGCCGGTGATCATGATCACCCGGATGCCCGCGCTGTAGCATTCCCTGATCGAGTCCGGCACCGAGGGCCGCACCGGGTCAAATAGCCCGACCAGGCCCAGGAACTCGAACTTGAATTCGTGCTGCTCCAGCGGCAGATCCCTCCGCCTGCTCCGGGCCACGCCCAGCACCCGGAGGCCCTGGCCGGCCATCCTGGAGACAATGCCCGAAAGCTCCTGCAATTGCGCGTCGTCGAAATGGCAGAGGTCCGCGATGGCCTCGGGCGCGCCCTTGGCCGCGATCACGAAGTCGGCGCCGTCCGGGGACTTCCACACGTGCGAGAGCGCCAGCAGTTCCGGCGAGAGCGGGTATTCGCGGACCAGGTTCCAGTTCCGGTGCAAATGCTCGGTCTTGGCCAGGTATTTGTCGCCCACCTTTTGCAGCGCCTTTTCCATCGGGTCAAACGGCTCGCGCTTGCTGGCCAGCACCCCGTATTCCAGGATGGGATGAAAATGCTCCGGCAGGTCCTTCCGGCCGGGATCCTCCGCGTCAAAATATTCGCCCCGGGCGTAAAGCTCCTTGACGCTCATCTGGTTCATGGTCAGGGTCCCGGTCTTGTCAACGCCCAGGACCGTGGCCGCGCCCAGGGTCTCAACCGCGGGCATGCGCCGGGTGAGCACGCTGTTGCGCGAAATCCTCCACGCCCCCATGGCCAGGAAAATGGTGAGCACCACCGGGAACTCCTCCGGAAGAGTGGCCATGGCCAGGGTGATCCCGGCAAGAAAGCCTTCCTGCCAGACCCGCCGGTTGCCATTTTTCAAAATCGCGCCAAGACCTTCCTCCAGCACCGCCCGGTTGTCCCCGCGCGTCAGGCCGTAAGCAAGGATCACCAGCACGGCAAAGGAAAGTCCGATCATCGCGAGCCTGCGCACCAGCACTCCGGTTTCTTTCTGGAGCAGAGTTTTCTCCAGCTTCACGTGCTGGAGCGCTTTTCCGATCCTGCCCATCTCGGTGTTGATTCCGGTGGCGAGCACTTCGGCCACGCCCTGGCCGCGGGTGACCAGGGTGCCGGAGAAGATGAAGGGAAGGCCCTCGCCCCCGGGCCGCTCCATTTTGTCCGCGGAGATGGAAGCGGTCTTGCGCACCGGCACGGACTCCCCGGTCAAGAGCGACTCATCCGCGGAAAGATTGACCACTTGCCTAAGCGCGGCGTCGGCCGGGACCCGGTCGCCCTCGGAGATTATGATCATGTCCCCCCGCACCAGCTCCCGGCCCGCGACCCGCCTCTTGGCGCCGTCCCTGATCACCAGCGCGCGCGGGCTGGAGAGGTCCTTGAGCGCCTCCAGGGCCCGCTCGGTGCGCCGCCCCTGGATGACCGTGATCGCCATCACCACGAACACGAAGCCCAGAAGCATCAACGCGTCCTTGAAATGCGAGGGGCCCATCAGCAGGTAAATGCCCCCGCAGGCGACCAGCATGAGGAACATCGGTTGCCGCGCAACTTCAAAGCCTATGGCGAAGATGTTTTTGGGTCTGCTGGAAGGGAGTTCGTTATAGCCCTGTTCCCGGAGCCTCTGCCGGGCCTCGGATTCGCTCAGGCCTTGGACCTTTTCAATGTCGAATTTAGCCTCGGTCAATTATCACTCCCAACGTCCCGGCCCGCTCGCCGGATGAAAGGCAATGTTGATTAAGCCGCCTTTTACATATAATATAATATTGAAGTCCTGATCGGAAATGTCTTTTTACGACTATTCATTTTTGTTCGCGTTCCTGCCGCTCATCCTGGCGGTCTATTACCTCATCCCGCAGAAATTCCGGAACGCCTGGTTCCTCGCCGCCAGCCTGATCTTCTATTTCTTCGCCGACATGAACTTCCTGCCCGTGCTGGTCACGGCCGCGCTGGTCAATCATCTGCTCGGCTCGTTTCTGGACAAGGCCCGGCGGCCGGCGCCGCGAAAGGCCCTGCTCGCCGCCGGGATAGTTTTCAACCTCGGCCTGCTCTGCTCCTTCAAGTACCTCGGCTTTTTCGCGGAAACCCTGAGGCTGCTGCCGCCTTTTTCACAATTCTTCGTCTCCCGCTCGGCCCTGCCCATCGGCATTTCCTTCTACGTGTTCACCAGCATGAGCTATCTGGTTGACCTCTACAAAAACCAGGTCCGGCCCGCCAATTCCCTGACCGACTTCTCCGCGTTCCTGACCATGTTCCCACACATCATCTCCGGGCCGATCGTGCGCTTCCGCGAAATCCGCGACCAGTTCCAGAACCGGGTTTTTGACCTGCGAAAAATCAACGCCGGAATCGCGCTTTTCATCATGGGACTCGCCAAGAAAATACTCCTGGCCGACACCGCCGGATATTTCTGCGACCCGGTCTTCGCCTTGCCCCATCCCGGATTTTTTCCGGCCTGGGTCGCGTCATTCCTGTTCTCAGCCCAGATCTATTTTGACTTTTCCGGCTACACCGACATGGCCATCGGGATCGCGCTTTTGCTCGGGTTCGAGTACCCCCAGAACTTCAATTCACCCTACAAGGCCGCCACCATCAACGAGTTCTGGCAGAGGTGGCACATGACCTTTTACCGCTGGCTGCGCGACTACCTCTACATCTCCCTGGGCGGCAACCGCAAAGGCACCGCGCGGACCTATTTCAACCTGATGGTCACCATGCTGCTCGGCGGGCTCTGGCACGGAGCGTCCTGGAATTTCGTGATCTGGGGCGCGTTCCACGGCGTGCTGCTCTCGCTGGAACGGCAGTTCGGACTGCGCTCGGCCCCGCAAGGCAAGCTGGCCAGGGTAGTCCGCACCGGATTCACTTTCACCATCTTCACCTTCGGTCTCGGAGTCTTCTTCAAATGCAGGGACATGGCCCATTCGTTGCGCTGGGCCAAGTCGCTCCTCATAATGGACGGGTTGGGCATCACTATGTCCTGGGAGCTGGTCGCGGCTTTGGCCGTGTGCATGGCCGTGATCTTCGGGTTCAAGAATTCCTGGGCGCAGAAGAACAACACCAAGCCATATTGGATTGCATTCCTAGTGGCCTGCCTCGTCCTGAGCCTGGCCGTGGCTTACACCAAAGGCGGAATGCCTTTTCTCTACGCGAGGTTCTGATGAGCGCGGACGCCAAACAGATAAGATTTTTCGCCATCCTGTTCGCGGCATGGTTCGCCCTGTTCGCGCTCTCGCTCAATTTCCGGCCCCCGGACTACCGTCCTTGGAACCGGCTGCGGCGCGGCCCCTTCAACTTCAAGCCCAACGGCCGGGTGGTCATGAAGGTCTGCGGCGACCTGGGATGGATCAAGGACGTGAAAGAGCTGCAGTTCCCGCGCGAGCAGGTCTTCACCACCGACCCCTGGGGCTACCGCAACCCCGGGGTGATAGAAAACCCGCGGGTGGTGGTGTCGGGGGACAGCTACCCCGCGGGCGGAGGGCTGAACGACACCGACACGCTCACCGTCCGGATGTCGGAGTTGATGGGCGAGAAAATCTACAATTTTTGCGGCGAGGCCAAATTTGCCCCCTCCGAATTCCTCGCCGACCCCCGGTTCAAAGCGCACCCGCCGCAGGTGTTGATCTACAGCCCGGTCTACCGCATGATCACCCCCTTCCCCATCGAAAAGTCCTGGCGCTACCGCGGGAAGATAGTCTATCTGGACGACTACACGCGACTGCTCATAAGCTTCAAGCTCCGGCTGGACCGGGACAATTTTCTGGCTCACCTGTTCAAGGACCTGGCTTCCAGGGTTTCGCCCAAACTGATCGGGGGCTTGTCCGTCTATGTCGACCAGGTCACGGTCCAGGGCGAGCCCAAGCTGACCCTCAGCTTGGACGTGCTGCGCCTGACCCAGACTCCGCAGGAAAGGCAGTTGCATATGGTGGTCACGAGCCTGGTGAAATTTGACGAGGAGCTCAAGAAGCGCGGCGTCCGCTTCATCTACGCTCCGTCTCCCGAGCCCGGGTCCATCTATCCCGAATTCTACCCCAAGGCCGAATCCGTGCGGCTCCAGAACCCGCCGTTTATCGATCTCGTATTCGCCGAACTCGACAAGCGAGGAATCGAATACATCGACCTGCGCAAGGACCTGATCGCCAACCGATTCCCCTACCTCTACCTCCCGGACGACACCCACTGGAACCCCCGAGCCGTATCCATCGCGGCCAAGACCATTGTCGACTATCTGGCCCGGAAATAGATTGGCCCTGTAACCCCGGAAATTCCATACTTGGCTACTGCGACAACGACCGGAAGAATTTCAGGACGTATTCGGGGTGGAAGTATAGGCTGGCCCCGTATTTTTTCAAGAACCGCACCGGGTGTTTATAGAGCAGGGCCAGGTTGATGCTCCAGAAGGCGCGGCGGTGGATTTTCAGGAGTTCCTCGGGCGGCACTTCCGAGAGGTGGAGCCGGGGCAGGAAATAGTTCTCCGCGCTTTCGAAATCATAGTCTTTGGGGAGCCGGCCCTGGTCCATGGCGAGTTTGGCGAGCGGAGTGCCGGGCAGGGGGGTGTAGGCGAAGATGTAACAGCGGTCAAGCTCGAGATTTTTTGCGTAATTGACCGTTTTCATGATCTGTTCCCGGGTTTCTCCGGGAAAGCCGATTATGAAATAGCCGCTGGTCCCGATGCCGAGCTGCTTGATCAATTTCACTACGGCCCTGGTCTTCTCCAGGTTGACCGGTTTTTTGATCAGGTTTTTGAGCACCCAGGGGTCGCCGCTTTCAACCGCAACAGTGATTTCGTAGCAGCCCGAATCCCGCATCAACCGGAGCATCTCCTCGTCCAGGGTCCAGACCGCGATCCCGTTCGGGGTGTTCCATTTCAGGCCCAACTTCCGGTCGATCATGCCCTGGAACAGGCTCCGCGCGCGCTGCTTGTCCGAGGTCAGGTTGTCATCCTCAAATTTAATGTCCCTAACCCCGTATTTCGATTTCAGTTCTTCAAGCTCCCGCAAAACATTCTCCGCCGAGCGCGGGCGGTAACCGTTTCCCCAGTGAATGGTTGACGAGCAGAACTGGCATTGGAACGGGCAGCCCCGGCTCGTTGCAACCGCCAAATTCCTCCGTGAACGCGAAAGCGACTGCATGGGAACGTTAATCTTGAAGTATTCCTCCACCCGGAACAGGTCCCGCGCCGGGAACGGCAGCCGGTCAAGGTCGGCAATGTAATCAACCGGCCTGTTGACGCGGATTTGTCCCGCGTCCCGGAAAGCCAGGCCGGGAATTTTTTCAACGCTCTCGCCCTTCCTGAGCGCGTCGATCAAGCGCGAAAAGGCCAGTTCGCCCTCGCCGAGCACAATGTAATCGAGCCGGGAGGTCCTCATGCAGGTTTCGGCCAAAAAGGACGGATGAGTTCCACCCGCGACCGTGACTATGCCCGGGTCCAGTCTTTTAACCCGTTCAACCAGTTCGCGGATGACCGGGAACTGGCTGGAGAACAGGCAGGAGAACCCGACCAGGTCCGGCCTGGCCTCTTCGACCCGCTTGAGGATGTCGTCCACCGAAAGCCCGAAGCGGACCAGACCCTTGCCAACGGTTTCAACGTTCCGGTATCCCTGCTCCGCGGCGTCCAGGCATTGCACCTCAACCTTGTCCCGGACAAAAGCCGCCAGGCTCGCAATCCCGAGCGGCAGTTCCAAAATATTGTTGGAGATCGCAGAATTGACCACCGGCGGGTAAACCAACAGCACCCGCTCAAGCTTTCGGGCATCTGAAATCATCAACTCTTATCTTATTGTATTTGAACCATTTGTCGAGAAAAGAGCAGCCGGCAAAGACCGGGCCCGGGCCGCGGTTTCTGAGGCCGGAGGCATAAGGCTTGAGGAGCGCTCGCGCCAAAACATTGAACCAGGGCGGTTTGAGTGTTAGAATTATAGCTGTTCAAAGGGCGAGGGTCCCGCTATCCCAAGGGGGTAATTTTTGAATAAGAAGGAATTTTTGAAGAGTCTGCTGGCTTTTGTATTTTTGTTTGTGATCGTGATTTTGATTGCCCGCTACATGAACCTGGGCGGCAAAAATACGCGGCCGGAGAACATTGACTATACCGCCTTTATCAACGCGGTCAAGGACGGGAAAGTCTCGGAAGCGACCATTGCCGGTCCTCAGATCGAGGGCAAGTTCAAGGACGACAAGCGGTTCCGCACCACAGGCCCGACCGACGACAAGGACCTTTACGCGCTGCTGGTGACGCAGGACGTCAAGATCACTTACAAGGACGTGGCCCGGAGTAACAGCGTGATCCAGCTCATCACCTGGGCGGTGATCATCCTGGGAGGCACCTTTGTCTTCATCTATTTCCTGCGGCAGATGCAGAGCAACCAGGGCAAGGCGCTCAGCTTCGGCAGGGCCAAGCCCCGGATGATCGACCAGAGCGCCAAGCGCATTACTTTCGCCGACGTGGCCGGGATAGACGAGGTCAAGGTCGAAGTCCAGGAAATCATCGACTTCCTGCGCGACCCCAAAAAGTTCACCCGCCTGGGCGGAAAAATACCCAAGGGCGTGATCATCGTTGGCCCGCCCGGGTGCGGAAAGACGCTGCTGGCCAAGGCCATCGCGGGCGAGGCCGGAGTGCCGTTCTTCAGCATCAGCGGCTCCGAGTTCGTGGAGATGTTCGTGGGCGTGGGCGCGGCCCGGGTGCGCGACCTTTTCCTCCAGGCCCGGCGCTCGGCCCCGTGCATAATCTTTGTCGATGAAATTGACGCGGTCGGCCGCCATCGCGGCGCCGGACTCGGCGGAGGCCATGACGAGCGCGAGCAGACCTTGAACCAGCTCCTGGTGGAGATGGACGGGGTTGAAGGCAAGGAAGGCGTTATTGTTTTCGCGGCCACCAACCGGCCGGACATCCTTGACCCGGCGCTCCTGCGCAGGGGCAGGTTTGACCGCCACATCGTGGTGCCCATGCCCGACATCAGGGGCCGGTCCGAAATCCTCAAGGTCCACAC